>Ga0102953_1000007_pt1 | contig 121800 bp, 117 predicted proteins | sample SalPon2A_C_D2_MG_FD_78509 | JGI IMG/M metagenome (GOLD analysis project Ga0102953, IMG submission 78509) | Soil microbial communities from South San Francisco under conditions of wetland restoration - Salt Pond MetaG R2A_C_D2_MG | ecosystem: Environmental > Terrestrial > Soil > Wetlands...
CCCCTCACGGCCCCAACAGCCCATCCGGTGGGTCGACGAGCTGTATGTCGGACGGTCCGGCCCGCACGTAGGGCGCAGCGAGGGGGAGCAGCACCTCCCGCGTACCGGCGTCCACCACCAGCAGCGGGTTGCCGCCGGAAGGACGGACCTCGCGGACGCGGCCGATCACCCGCTCGCCCAGGCGCACCTCACGCCCCACCAGCGCCTCCACGTGCGCGGCGTCGGTATCTCCAAGCCGCGCTGCGTCCGCCGCGGCGTCCGCCAGGACCGCAGCGGGAGCGTGCACCTCGGCCCCCACCAGCGCCCGCGCCGCCTCGCGGTCGCGTACGCCCTCCAGGTACAAGATGAGGCCGCCTCCGTGGGGGCGCAGCGCCCGCACGGCAGCCAGCCCGTATCCCACGACGAAGAGGCGGTCGGCGGGGCCCAGCGCGGCCGCGGCGACGCCTCGCTCCAACTGCAAGCGCATGCCGCCGTCGAGCTGGTACGCGCGACCGAGACGCCCGACGCAGACGTGTTGCGGGGGTGGCGTGGTGGCGGTGGGGTCTCCGGGCACGCGCCCTCTCCCGGGCGGGTGGGGGCCCACCGCCCTAATCGATGAGCTGGACCTCGACGCGCTGGCGGCCGTCGGCAGCGGCACGGGCCAGCGTGCGGATGGAGTTGATGATGCGCCCGCCCCGGCCGATGACCCGGCCGGCGTCGTCGGGTGCGCAGCGGATCTCGATGCGCAGACCCTTGTCGTTGCGCTGCGCGGTGACGCCCAACTGCTCCTGGTCGGCGACCAGGTTCTGGACGATGTAGGTGACGAGCTCGAGCGACATGGTCGGGAAAGGCGCCGGCTAGGCCTTGGCCTCCGCGCGACGGACGTAATCGGAGCGCTTCTTGGCGTGAACGGCGGGCACCTCGACGCCCACCTTCTCCAGCAGCCGCACGACGGTGTCGCTCGGCTGGGCGCCTTGCTGCAGCCAGTAGGCGGCCCGCTCGGACTCGACGCGCAACGCGTTCTCGGTGGTCTCGCGCGGGTCGTAGTAGCCGATCTGCTCGATGTAGTCGGCGCTGCGCTTCTTACGCGAGTCCACCACGACCATCCGGTAGTGGGGGTTGCGCTTGGAGCCCATGCGCGTCAGGCGGATCTTGACCATGCTTCCTCCGTCAGAGAGAACTTGACAAGTACGAGGACAGTGCGCGCGGCTCGCGGGCACTCCCGTGGCAGTGTTTCAGTCTACACGCTCGGCGCGCTCCGGGGCAAAGCGCCGTCGCCCCCACCGTTCCGGGTCTCACCCCTGGAGCCCGGGCGGCATGCGCTTGCCCGGCCGCCGCTTGCCCATGCGCTTCATCATCTTGCGCATCTCCTCGTAGTTGCGCATGAGGCGGTTCACGTCCTGCACCGTGGTGCCCGAGCCGCGCGCGATGCGCTTGCGGCGGCTGGCGTTGAGCAGGCGCGGCTTGCGCCGCTCCTCTTCGGTCATGCTGGAGATGATCGCCTCGACACGCAAGATCTCGCGCTCGTCGACGCCGCCGTCCGGCATCATGCGCGAAGCGCCGGGGATCATCTTGAGGACCTCGCTGAACGATCCCATCTGCTTGATACGGCGCATCTGCGTGAGCATGTCCTGGAGGCTGAAGTCGGAGAGGCTCTTGCTCTCGGGCTCCGTGTCCTCCCCCTCCAGCGTCTTGGCCTTCTCGATGAGCGTGAGGACGTCGCCCATGCCCAGGATGCGGCCAGCGATCCGGTCGGGGTGGAACGGCTCCAGCCCGTCCAGCTTCTCGCTCGTCCCCGCGAAGTAGATGGGCTTGCCGGTGACGTGCTTGGCCGACAACGCCGCGCCGCCGCGGGCGTCGCCGTCCATCTTGGTGAGCACCAGGCCGGTGACGCCGACGCGCGCGTCGAAGGCGTTGGCCACGGGCAACGCCTGCTGGCCGGTCATGGCGTCGACGACGAGGATGCGTTCGCTGGGGCCGATGCGGCCCGAGAGATCGGCGAGCTCGTCCATCAACGCCTCGTCGATCTGGAGCCTGCCGGCGGTGTCGACGATGACCAGGTCGCGGAAGTCCTGGCGCAGGTGCGCTTCCAGGCGCCGCGCCACCGACTCCGGCGGCTCGTCGTCCTGCACCTCGAACACCGGCACGCCCACCTGAGCGCCGATCACCCTCAGCTGCTCGCGCGCCGCCGGCCGTTGCGTGTCGGCGGCCACCAGCAAAGGCCGCCGGCCCTGGCTCTTGTACTTGTAGGCGAGCTTCCCGGCGGTGGTGGTCTTGCCTGTGCCCTGCAGACCCATCAGCATCCACACGTTGCGGTCGCTCGCGAGCGTGGGCTGCGCCGCCTTCCCGCCCAGGACCTCCTTGAGCTCGTCGTGGACGATGGCGATGACGCGCTGGTCGGGGTTGAGCGAGAGCAGCGTCTCGGAGCCGACCGCTTTGTCTTGGACGCGCTTGGTGAAGTCGCGCGCCACCTCCAGGTTGACGTCGGCCTCGAGCAGGGCGATGCGCACCTCGCGCAAGGCGGCCTTGACGTCCGCCTCCGTGAGGCGACCACGGCCGCGCAGGCTGTCGAAGACGGTTTGGAGTCGGTCGCCGAGACTTTGGAACATGGCCCTCGATGATACCCCGATACCACGGCTTCGGCCGTGCGTGGCCGCGCTCTTCACGGCGCGCACAGGCGCCGGTGGTAGACTCGGCCCGTGGTGAACGCTGCGCGCAACAGGCGGGCCGGCGCGGTGCCCTTTCTCGGGCTCACGCTCGTGCTGGCCGTTCTGGCCTCGCCGGCCGCGCACGCGCAGTTGCTCGCGGACGTGCTGTTGAGCACCGCGATCGCCACCGAGTTCGATCCGGGCCTGCACCTGCCGAGCGGTAGCCTCCGCGCCGTCGGAAGCGGCACGGACGCGCTGATCGCGCGGGTCTCGGACGCCGACCGCTGGTCCGGCTGGGAGGTCTACGCCGCGCGCGGGCTCGCAGCCGGGCTGCAGGAGGACTACGTGTATCAGGTCGCGACGGCGTTCGCCCTCGCCGGCTTCTTTGAGTCGGGGCGGCAGACCACAACGGTCGGTCCCGAGACACGCATCCGCATCGTCTTCGAAGGACCCGACGGTGGTGAGCGCCTGCTGTACGTGATCCGGACGTCACAGGAGGTCGTATGGCTCACCGCACAGTCAAACTGAAGATCCGCCGGGGGCGCACGTTCCTGATGGTGGCGCTGACGCTCGCCGTAGGGGCGCTTGGCGTAGCCTTCGCCCAGCGGCCGGCACAGGCCGACCAGCTCTTCACGCAGGCGCAGCAGGCCCGACAGGAGGCCAGGACGTCGGGCGAGCCCGCTCACCCCGATCGCCCCCACTGGCAGCAGGCCTGGACGCTCGGGGAGCAGGCGCTGCAGCTCGCGCCGCACGACACCGGCATCGAGCGCTTCCTGGCGCGCACCTACAGCGAGCTCAACTGGTACGTGCGCGCCTACAAGTACTGGCTCGCCTTCCTCGACGACGGCGGCTCCTTGGACGACATGAGCGGCCTCCCCCAGGACGCGACCGGGAACGCCGCGATGTTCGAGCAGGCGGGCACGCAGTTGGGCTTCGCCCGCTACCAGGCGGGGGACAAGCAGGCTGCGCTGCAGTACTACAAGAGTGTCCACGAGGTGCTCCCCGAGGATCCGCTCGCCCTGCGCTGGCTGGGGCGCATCACCTTCGAGATGGGCGATCCCGGCCAGGCGTTGCCGTACTGGCAGGCGCTCGTCAAGCTCCAGCCCAACGACCAGGCGGCCCAGTACTACCTCCAGCGCACCCAGCAGCAGCTGAGCGTTGGCGTGAACGCCAGCGACGCCTTCAACCGCGGCGTCGACCTCTACGGCAAGGGGCAGAAGCAGGCGGCCCTCGCGGCCTTCAAGCAGGCGCTGGCCGCCAATCCCGACTACACGGAGGCCGCCGTCTGGGCGGGTCGCACCAGCCTCGACCTCGACCAGCCGGACCAGGCGGTCGGGTACTGGCAGCAGGTCACGCGGGCGCGGCCCAACGACGCCGGCGCCAAGTACTTCCTGGACGTCGCCCAGGCAGAGTCGAAGTGGGGCGTGGAAGCCGGCAAGGCCTTCTACCAGGGGCAGTCGCTCTACGAGAAGGGCCAGGTGAAGGCCGCCAACCAGGAGTTCGTGAAGGCGCTGCGGGGGAACGGCGGCTACCTGGACGCCTGGGTGTGGGCCGCACGCACCAGCCAGGAGCTGGGCGACTACGGCGACGCAGTCCTGTACTGGCAAGGCGTGCTGCAGCGCTCCCCGGACGACAGCCGCGCGCAGTACTTCCTGAGCCAGGCGAAGCAGCAGCTCGACTACGGCCCGGACGCCGGCAAGGCGTTCGTCGCCGGCGTGCAGGAGTACCAGGCGGGCGACTTCACCGCCGCCGAGAAGGACCTCAAGGCGGCGACGGTCGCGAACCCCGACTTCCCGGCTGCCTGGGGGACGCTGGGCCGGCTCTACTTCCAGCAGCAGCGTTACGCCGAGGCGCAGGACGCCTTCGCTCGTGCCCTGAAGCTGAAGCCCGACGACCAGAGCTACGCCTACTTCGAACGGGAGTCCCAGCGCCTCTCCGGCCAGTAGGGCCCGGAGGCGTGCAAGGAAGAGGACAGGACAGGAGCAGGGCATGAAGCAGTACGAGCGCCTCAGCGACGAGCAAGGCAACGTCTATCTCGCCACCGACCTCCCCGGCCTGATGCTCACGCGGCTACCGCTGCTGAACAAGAGCACGGCCTTCACGCCGGAGGAGCGCAGGGCGTTCGGGCTGGAGGGTCTGTACCCGCCGCACGTCTCCACCCTGGACGAGCAGGTCCAGCGCACCTATGCCAACTTCCAGCGCTTCACCACCAACCTGGACAAACACATCTACCTGCGCGTGTTGCAGGACCGCAACGAGGTGCTGTTCTACGCGCTGGTCGAGCGGCACATCGAGGAGATGCTGCCCATCATCTACACGCCCACGGTCGCCGAGGCGGTGCAGAAGTTCAGCCTCATCTACCGCTGGCCGCGCGGCCTGGTCGTCAGCACCGAGAACATCGACCGCGTGGACGAGGTCTTGGGCAACGCGCCCATCCCCGACGTGCGGCTGGTGGTGGCCACCGATTCCGAGGGGATCCTCGGTATCGGCGATCAGGGCTACGGCGGCATGGCCATCTGCATCGGCAAGCTGTCGATCTACACCGCAGCCGCCGGCATCGACCCGGCGACGACGCTGCCGATCGAGCTGGACGTGGGCACCAACCGGCAGGACCTGCTGGACGACCCGCTCTACCTGGGCGTACGGCACGAGCGCCTCACCGGCCAGGCGTACGACGCGTTCATGGAGCGCTTCGTCAGCGCCTTCAAGAAGCACTTCCCGGAGGCCGTGCTGCAGTGGGAGGACTTCTCCAAGCAGAAGGCCTTCAGCGTGCTCGACCGGTACCAGTCGGCGCTCCCGAGCTTCAACGACGACATCCAGGGTACCGGCGCGGTGGTGCTGGCGGGCCTGCTGGCGGCGGCCCGCAAGTCGCGGCGCCCGCTCACCGACGAGGTCTTCCTGGTGCACGGTGCCGGCGCGGGGGGCATCGGCGTCGCCAGCCAGATCCGTGACGGGCTCGTCCGGCAGGGCCTCGGCGCGCGTGAAGCTGCCGAGCACGTCTTCGTGGTCGACTCGCGCGGCCTGGTGCTCGCCGACCGGCCCAACCTGGACGCCTACAAGGCGGACCTGGCGCAGGCGCCGGAGCGGGTGGCCGGCTGGCAGGTGACGGGATCGGCTCCCAGCCTGCTCGAGACCGTTCGTCAGGGCAAGGTCACGGCCCTCATCGGCCTTTCCGGGCAGCGCGGCGCCTTCGACGCCGAGATCATCGAGGCGGTCGCAGCCAACACGCCGTCGCCGATCATCTTCCCGTTATCGAACCCCACCGACTACAGCGAGGCCGTGCCGGAGGACATCTACCGCCTCACCGACGGCCGCGCCATCGTGGCGACCGGGAGCCCGTTCCCGGAGGTGACCTGGAAGGGCGTGCGCTACAGCGTGGGGCAGGGGAACAACGCCTTCATCTTCCCGGGCCTGGGGTTGGGCGTGAAGGTCGTCAGAGCCTCCACCGTCACCCCCGGCATGCTCAGCGCCGCCGCCGAGGCGCTGGCCGAGTACACCGACCCGGGGCGCATCCAACAGGGTGCCGTGTACCCGCGCGTCAGCGCCATGCGACGCGTCAGCCGCTTCGTCGCCACCGCCGTGGCCAAGGAAGCGGTCCGTGCCGGCGTGGCGCGGAGCGAGCCCGACGGCGATCTGTCGGAGGCGGTCGCCGCCGCCATGTGGGAGTCGCGCTACCTCCCCATCCGAAGGCGTTGACCTGAGCCATGCGCACGGTCGTGCTGCGGGTGGTGGCGCTGGCGTTGCTGTTGCTGCTCGTGCTGGTGGCGGCCATCAGCGTGCGCACCCTTCGGCGCGTCCCCGACACGGCCGTGTACTTCATCGCCTCGGACGGCACCAGCTTCCACCTCGAGGCCGTCTACCGCAACGGCGTTCGCGGCGACCCGGGCGCGCACGCCACGGCCGCGGTCGCGGCGCTGGCCGCCGGTCCGACGCCTCAGGAGGCCGCAAGGGGCCTGAGCAGCGCCGTCCCCGCGGACACGCGCGTTCTCGGAGCCGACCTGAACGGCGGTACGCTCACGGTGGATCTGTCTCCGAGCTTCGAGCAGGGCGGCGGCAGCGCCATGATGATGGGTCGCCTGAACCAGCTCTTCTACACCTTGACGCGCCCCAAGGAGGTCTCCAGCGTCGTGCTGGAGGTCGGCGGCCGCCGCGTGACGGTCTTCGCCGGGGAGGGCATCACCGTTCCCAGCCCGTGGCGTCGCGCCGACGCGCCCGACCGGCCGGTGTGGTGACCGACCGGTGTGGTGACCTGCCGGGGTCGCCGACCCGCCGGGGCGCGGCGAGGGTGCACGCGCTTACCGACGTATCCGCCGGCGCCCACTAGGCTGGGGCATGACGAGGCCGAGATGAGGCGGGGGGCCGGGCCGCAGGTGCGGCTCGGGTCCTGGCGGTCCGGATCCTTGCGGGGCAGGTGCTATTGGCCCGGGTGCGTGCGGGCGCTGCTGCTGGCGGCGCTGTTGCTGGCGCCCTCGGCGCTGGCCGCGGGTCCGCTGTGGGCCTCCAGCCAGGGCCGCGAGCGCGTGTTCCAGGCGGTGGTGGACGTCTTCCGGGACCGGTACTGGGACCCCGGTTGGATGGACTGGCAGGCGTGGTCGGCGCGCTTCGAGCCCTCTGCGGTGGATGCCGGCAGCCGTGCCGCCTTCGACGAGGCCATGCGCAGCATGGTGGGCGCCGTTCACGACGGCCATTCCAACTGGTTGGGCCTGGCCTCGTACGGCGGTGGAGCCACCTCGCCGCGCACCGCCCCCACCATCGGCGTGATCACCACCTACCTCGATGGCGAGGGTCTGGTGATCGAGCACGTGTTGCCCGGGACGCCCGCGGCCGAGGCGGGCCTGCAGCGCGGCGACGTCGTGGTGCGCGTGGGCGACGAGGACCTGAGCGGCGAGGCCCGCTGGGACGCCGGGCTGGCGCTCAGCCGGGCGGTGCGGAAGGGGGCGATCACGCTCACCGTCCGGCGCGTGAACGCCACGCGCAGCGTCACCCTGACGCCCGAGCCGCTCGCCCAGAGCGTGCTGACGCAGGAGCCTTCGGGGCGCATGCTGGGTCCGGACACCGCCTACATCTACCTCCCCAGCCTCAACGCCGCCGATACCGCCGCCCGTTTCCACGCGCTGCTGCGCGCGCTGCAGGGCAAGGGGGCGACGTCGCTGATCCTCGACATGCGCGGCAACTACGGCGGCCGCCTCGGGCAGCTCGGCCTGGTCCTCGGCGCGTTCGTGGACGGCGCCTGGGCCAAGGCCGTGAGCCGCGGACACATCGCCTGGGAGGCGCGCTACCGCGTCATCGGCGACGAGGGGGTGTCCACCCTGGTGACGGAGGCCGGCGCCGTGGTGGGCGAGGACCGCGTCAAGGACCCGGTCCGCTTCGACGGGCGCGTGATCGTCCTGGTCGATCGCGACAACAGCTCGGCGGGGGAGGTGGGCCCGCTGGCCCTGCAGGACCTGGGGCGGGCGCGCGTCGTGGGAGAACGCACGAACGGCAACGTGGAAGCGATCCAGGGCTTCGACCTTCCCGACGGCAGCACGGTGATGGTGGCGGTCGCGAACATGGAGGGGATCGACGGGCGCGCCTTCGACGGCGGCGTGGTGCCCAACGTGCGCGCCGCGGTGAGCGTGCGCGCCCTGGCGCGCGGCTACGACGCCCCGGTGGCCGCTGCCCAGGCGCTGCTGCACGACCTGCCGTTCACGCCCGGGCGGGTGTTCTAGAAGCTCCGGCAGCGCTGCGCCCGCCGGCCGCCGGGAACGTCTCGAGTGCTAGAAACTCTCATCCGGGGCCCGTGGTACACTTCCTCTGCTTTGAGGCCCGTACGCGAGCGTGGAGACATTCTGTCGGCGGGTCCGCGGCGAAGTTCGTGGTGCGCCCGACAGGATTCGAACCTGTGACCTTTCGCTCCGGAGGCGAACGCTCTATCCGGCTGAGCTACGGGCGCGCGAAGTCAACTTATGAAGCTAACAGACGCTTTGGGAGGAAGTCAAGGCAATGAAGTCCAACCGTCGCACCACCACGATCGTCCTATGGATCGTCTCGATCGGACTGCTCCTGGGCATGATCATCACCTTCACGCCCACCCTCGGACGCCTCGGCGGCGGCAGATCGGGAGCCGGGCACGGTTCGGTGGAGCTGCAGGTCAACGGCCAGCCCGTCTACCAGGATGCCGTCGCCCGCTCGCGCCAGAACCCGCTCTACAACGCCGTCTCCAGTGGCGAGGTCGGCGCCGACCTGCAGCTGCTGATGGTGCACAACCTCGTCCAGAGCGCCGTGCTGGCGCAGGCGTCGGCCAAGGTGCACGTCTCCGGCCGTGAGGTCAACAAGTCGGTCGACAGCTTCCGCAAGTCGCGCGGCGTGGCGGGGCGCAAGAACGATCAGGCGTACCTGAACCTGATCGGCAACGCCGGCTTCACCGACCAGACCTTCCGCGACTACGTGCAGCAGTCGCTGCGCGAGCAGAAGTGGCAGGATCAGCTCACCAAGGACACCAAGGTGACCGACGCCGAGGTGAAGGCCTGGTACGACACCCACCACGACAGCTACCAGTCCGACGAGCAGATCAAGGCGCGCGAGATCGTGGTGGACGACGCCACGCAGGCGGCCCTGCTGCAGAAGCAGGCCGTCGGCGGCGCGGACTTCGCGACGCTCGCCAAGCAGAACAGCAAGGAGCTGGCGGACCGCGGGGGTGCGCTGGGCGCCGCCAAGGGCGAGACCACCCCGCAACCGGTCGGCAAGCCCGCCCTGCCCACGGCCGTAGCGAACGCCGCCTTCGGCCTCAAGGGTCCCGGCATCACCGACGTGGTCGGCGCCGCCGGCCGCTTCTACATCGTCAAGGTGGAGGAGTACATCCCCGCCGAGCTCCAGGCCTTCGACAAGGTCAAGGACCAAGTGCGCACCGACGCGCTTCAGGCCAAGAAGTCCGGCGTGGTGCAGCAGACCATCGACAAGCTCATGCAGGACGCCAAGGTCACCATCCCAGACGGTAGCGACCTCAGCTACGACAACCCGGTCGTGGCCAAGGTCGGAGACAGCACCATCAAGGCCGCGGACCTCGCGCAGGCGACCTACACCAACCCGCAGATCCAACAGGCGCTGTCTCCACAGAGCGCCAGCCTGGTCACGCAGTTCTTCAAGCCCGCGGTGCTCGGCCAGATGATCGACACCTACGTGGCCTACCAGGGCGCACAGCAGCTCGGGCTGGACCTCGTGGGCACCAAGCAGATGGTGGCGCAGGCGGCGATGAACTACGTCTCGCGCGACGCCAAGGCGACGCAGGACGCCATGCAGAAGTACTACGACAGCAACACGTCGTCCTTCACCATCTCGGCCGAGGCGGTGGCGACGCGCGTCGACTTCGCCAAGAAGGCCGATGCCGAAGCGTTCCGCAAGGCGCTGTTGAACGGTCAGGCGCTCGATGCCGCGGCCAAGGCCGACAGCGGCACGGTGAAGGACCTCGGCACGGTGCAGCCGGGAGACCTGGTGACCGAGCTCGACGCCGCGCTGTTCAAGACCAACGCCTTCACCCCCCTCCCCAACAGCAAGCGGGGGGTCACGGACGTGCTCGTCCTGACGCAGCCGGTGTCCAACCAGAACCAGGCGAACGGCGGCAGCTCGGGCAGCGGCTCCGCCAACGGCGCGGGTTCGGGCGCGTCCTCGAGCGGCTCCTCGGGCCAGAACACCGGCGGGGAGGCGGGCACGGGCAGCACGCAGCAGCCCAAGACGACGAGCAGCTACGTGGTGATGGTCGCCATCCGCACGCCCCAACGCACCCGCAGCTTCGCCGAGGTCAAGGACCAGGTGCAGCAAGCGGTGCTGGCCAACCAGCAGCAGCAGCTCCGTAGCGACTGGCTCGACAAGATGAAGCAGCAGATCACCGTGGAGAACGACCTCTCGAAGGTGCAGCAGCAGATGCAGGCCAAGCTGAAGGCGCAACAGCAGTCCTCGAGCTCGGGCGCCGGCTCCAACGGGTCCGCCGGTGGCGCGTCGGGTGGCACGTCGCCTGGCGGCAGCACGCCTGGCGGCAGCACGCCTGGGACCGGGTCGTCCGGGTCCGGATCCTCCGGGACCGGATCGTCGTCGAGCTCCTCCGGAACGAGCGCCTCGCCGGGATCGAGCAGCTCCGGCAACTGAGGTGGACGGCGGCGGACGGACACAGCGCCAACCGCCGCCGCTCTCTGTCCGATCCCCTGATGCTCCTGCCCATTCCCTAACCCATCGATGCGAGGTGGTGGACCGATGCCAAGAGCCCTCCTGAGCGTGTCGGACAAGCGCGGTCTGGCGGATCTCGCGCGCGGGCTGGTCGCGCTCGGCTACGAGATCGTGTCCACCGGCGGGACGCTGGCCAGCCTTCGACAGGCCGGCGTGGACGCCGTGGCCGTCGCGGACGTCACCGGCTTCCCGGAGATCCTCGACGGGCGCGTGAAGACGCTCCACCCCCGCATCCACGGCGGGCTGCTGGCCCGCCGCGACGATGCGCACCTGGCGGAGCTCGCCCGGCACGGGATCGAGCCCATCGACGTGGTCGTGGTGAACCTCTACCCCTTCCGGGAGACGGTGGCCCGGCCCGAGGTCGGCTGGCAGGAGGCGCTCGAGAACATCGACATCGGCGGTCCGACCATGGTGCGGGCGGCCGCGAAGAACCACGCCTCGGTGCTGGTGGTCGTCGATCCCGACGACTACCAGGGCGCGCTGCAGGCGTTGGAGGCGGGCGCCGACGAGGACTTCCGTCGACGCCTCGCCAGGAAGGCCTTCGCGCACACGGCGGCGTACGACGCCGCCATCGTGGCCTTCATGGAGCGCGACCAGGCGCTCCCGGAACACCTCGACGTGGCGCTGGAGCGCGTCGACGTCCTGCGTTACGGCGAGAACCCGCACCAGCAAGGGGCGCGCTACCGGGAGGTCGGAAAGCGCGGGTGGTGGGACGGCGCGGTCCAACACTCCGGCATGGCGCTGTCCTACCTGAACCTCTTCGATGCCGAAGCCGCCTGGCGGCTGGCGTTCGAGCTGGGGGCAGGCCGCGCCGCCGTCATCGCCAAGCATGCCAACCCTTGCGGCGCGGCCGTCGCCGACGACCTGGCGTCGGCCTACGCCGCCGCCTTCGAGGCCGACCCCAAGTCCGCCTTCGGAGGCATCGTGGCGCTCCCTGGCGATGTCGACGCGGCGCTCGCCCGGGCTATCGTTGCCAACCCCAAGGCGGACGTGCTGATCGCGCGGGATTACGCGCCCGAGGCGCTCGAGCTCTTCGCCCGCAAGCGCAAGAACATGCGCGTGCTGCAGGCCGGGCCGCCCGGCCCGCGGGGGCTGGAGCTGCGCCGCATCGACGCCGGCTTCCTGGTCCAGCAGCCCGATCCGGTGGCGGTCGATCGCACCGCCTGGAAGGTGGCGACCCGGGCGCAGCCGAGCGAGGCGCAGTGGCGCGACCTCGAGCTCGCCTACCGGGTGTGCGCCTACACCACCTCCAACGCCATCGTCTTCACCGCCGGCGGCAGCGCCGTGGCGGTGGCCGCCGGTCAGCAGAGCCGCGTCGACGCCGTGGAGATCGCGGCCAGGAAGGCCGCGGGCCGGGCCGTCGGCGGGGCCTGCGCGAGCGACGCGTTCTTCCCGTTCCGTGACGGCGTGGACGCCGTTGCGGACGCCGGCGTGGGCGCCGTCGTTCAGCCCGGCGGCTCCATCCGTGACGCGGAGGTCATCGCGGCCGCGGACGAGCGCGGCCTGGCGATGGTGCTGACCGGGGAGCGCCACTTCCGGCACTGAGCCGCCGCCGCGGGCCGTTCGGGGCGCGGCGGTTCTGTAGGTGGGGGTCCGTAGCTTGCGGTTCCGGGCGGCGCGCTGCGCGGGGGCCCGCGCCGCACGGCCGCGGTGTCACGGTGGCGTGTCGCCTACCAGATGTTGTATTGCACCTGAGGAAATCGGCTAGATGATGGACTCCGCCCTTGCGGGACGGGGGTGCGAGTGCTAGTCTTTGAGGGCGGAGATGGTGCCGATGCAGGGAGTGCGCCCGAGGGGACGGGCCCGAAGCGTGGCTGTGAAATCCGCTATCGCGACCATATCTTGTACTGGCTACGCTCCGACTGACAGTATCTAGCACTATCAAGCAGAGGGTGGCGGCAGGGCGGCCATCCGATCAACGCGGGAGGCAACTCGGGCGCGCGCCTGCGCTCTCGGGGTAGGGAGGACGATTGTGGCTAGGGCAGACAGGTCCAAGGCGTCGGGCGCGCTTGTCGGATTCGACGATCACGCCCGCGCGATCGCGAAGCGGCAGTATTTCCAGCCGGGGGATGCCTCGCTAGAGGACATGTTCGCCCGCGTCGCGAGCTGGGTCGCCGGTCCGGAGGCCGATGAGGCGCGCGCGGACATGGCCGAGCGCTTCTACGACCTGATGATCGAGCGTCGCTTCTGCCCCGGCGGCCGCGTCCTCGCCGGTGCCGCCACCGGCCACGGCAACGTCCTCAATTGTTTCGTGCAGGACGGCGCTCCCGAACAGGCCGGCAGCACCTCGTGGGTGCTGCGCCTGGCCACCAAGCTGGCGCTGGTGACCAAGGTGGGCGGCGGCAACGGCCTCAACCTCGACCCCATCCGCCCCAAGCGCACGTTCGAGGGTCGCAGCGGCCGGCTCTACCTCACCATCGACCCCTCGCACGACGACTACGAGAAGGTCCGCAGCGGCACCTTCTTCGACCTGGTGCGCGGCGAGTACGTCACGCGCGGCTACCGCAGCGCCACCTTCGTGGAGCGGCGCGACGCCCCCTCCGGCGTACAGCTCTTCGCCGTGGGGGACTCGGTGGATAGCATCTGGCAGGGCGGGAGCGAGATGATCCTGGGGCTCCTGCGCGGTGAGGACGTGCTGCTCGACCTCAGCGACCTGCGGCCCGAGGGCACGCCGGTGAAGGGCTCGGGCGGCAGCTCCAGCGGGCCGTCGAGCTTCGCGGTGGAGGTGTTCGACAACTTCGCGACGTGGGCGACGCTGGGTGGGGCGGAGCATGCCGGGCCGGTGGCGACGTTGCGCTACGTCTTCGCTCCGACCTTGAGAGTCATACGCCAGGGCGGCACGAGGCGTGGCGCCGGGATGGCAACCATGTCGATCACCCATCCCGACGTCCGTGATTTCATCACCGCGAAGGACCTGGAGCGCGAGCAGGCCGAGGGCGACATCAGCACCTTCAACATCTCGGTGCTGGTGAGCGACGCGTTCATGGAGAAGAGCATCGCGCGCGACGGCGGCGACGTGCTGGAGGAGATCGCCCGGCACGCCTGGCAGACCGGCGAGCCCGGCCTCATCTACGTCGACCGCATCAACCAGCACAACCCCATGCGCGAGGCGCTGGGGGACATCAAGTCGACCAATCCGTGCGTCACCGCCGACACCTGGGTCCAGACGCACATCGGTGCGCGGCGAGTGCACGACCTCGTCGGGCGCGACTTCTGCGCGGTCGTCGACGGCAAGCGCTACGGGCTGGAGTCGCAGGGCTTCTTCGCCACGGGCGTGAAGCAGGTCTTCGAGGTGCGCACGCGGCGCGGCTACCAGCTCAGGCTCACCGCCGACCATCCGCTGCGCAAGGTCACGCGCATGACCCGGAGCCGGCTGGAGAGCGATTGGACCGCGCTCGACGAGCTCACCGTGGGCGACAGCATCGTGCTGGCCGACCAGCGCGAGGCGCCGCTGTGGGCAGGTCCCGGGACCGAGGCCGAGGGCTGGGCGCTCGGCGTGCTCGTCGGGGACGGTACCTTCCTGACCGACATGCCGGGCATGGCCGCCCTCGATTTCAGGGGCGAGGGCGCCGCCGAGCAGGCCGAGGCGGCTGCCGGGGCGCTCCGCGGCGTCGGGCACCCGCTGGCCAAGCTGCGGATCTCGCACGGGGACGGGAGGTCGCGGGTGTCGTCACAGGCACTCGGGGAGCTGGCGGCGCGCTTCGGCCTGGAGCGTGGGCGCAGGACGGTCACGGACGCTGTCGAGGAGGCCAGCGGTGTGTTCACCGTCGGGTTCCTGCGGGGTCTGTTCGATGCCGATGGCTCGGTCCAGGGGAGCCGGGCCGAGGGCGTCGGCGTCCGCCTGGCGCGGTCGGACCTGGCGCTCCTGCAGCGCGCGCAGCGCATGCTCGCGCGGCTCGGCGTTCTCAGCACGGTCGACCCCGAGCCCCGGCCGGCCGGGAGCAGCCGCGACGACGCCGTCGAGGAGCAGCACGAGCTGCTGGTGTCGGGGGCCAACCTGCAGACCTTCGCGGAGCGGGTCGGCTTCGGCGATGCGGCCAAGCGGCTGCGCCTCGCCGACGCGCTGGCGGCCTACCGGCGCGCGCCGAACCGCGAGCGCTTCGTCGACGGGATCGCGGCCATCACCCCTGTTGGCGAGGAGGACGTGTACGACGTCACGGTGGAGCGCGTTCACGAGTTCGACGCCAACGGCCTCCGCGCCCACAACTGCGGCGAGATCCCCCTCTACCCGGGCGAGCCCTGCGACCTCGGCGCCATGAACCTGGCCGCCTACGTGTCCGAGCCCGGCAAGGGCATGGCGGGCTTCGACGAGCCACGCTTCCGCGAGGACGTCGCCACCTGCATCCGCTTCCTCGACAACGTGCTGGACGTCAACCGCTTCGCCCTTCCGGACAACCGCGTCATGAGCATGAAGCTGAGGCGCCTGGGTCTGGGCGTGATGGGCCTGGCCGACGCGCTCATCCGTATGGGCTACGCCTACAACACCGACGAGGGCCGGGCCGCGGTGGACGCCATGATCACCAGCCTGCGCGACGCCGCCACGGCGGCGAGCGAGGCGCTGGGCGAGGAACGCGGGAGCTTCCCGTTGATGAGCGACAGCACGCTCGAGGTGCCGCGCCGCAACATCGCCGTGCTGACGGTCGCGCCGACCGGCACCACCAGCATGCTGATGGGCGTGTCCTCGGGGGTGGAGCCGGTGTTCGCGCCGTTCATCTACCGCAAGATCGGCAGCGACTATGCCGCGCTGGTGCACCCGCTGTTCCGCGAGTTGATGGCCGAGCATGCCCCGCACCCGGATTACGCCGACGGCGGCGAGTGGGACTGGGACAAGGTCGTGGAGGCCGTGCAGGACAACCACGGCAGCGTGCAGGGGCTCGACTTCGTGCCGGACGCCGTCAGGGCCGTGCTGATCTGCGCCCACGATATCGCCCCGTCGGATCACGTGCGCATGCAGGGCGTGGTGCAGCGTGCCTTCGACGGTGGCAGGATGGTGAGCAACTCGATCAGCAAGACGATCAACATGCCCAAGCACGCCACCGCCAAGGACGTGTTCGACGCCTACGGGCTGGCCTTCCAGACGGGCTGCAAGGGGATCACGGTGTACCGGGACGGCTCGCGCGAGTTCCAGGTGCTCTCCACCAAGGCGGCGAAGCCCGCCGCCGGCGCGCCGGCGGGCGCCGACGGCCAGGCGGCGGCCGCTGCGGTCGTGGCGGCTGTGCCGAACGCACCGGAGCCTGCCCCGGCCGCCTCGGCCCGGCCGGACCAGCTGCCCAGCGAGCCGCTCTTCGAGCGCCCGCTGAGGCTGTCGGGCTTCACCGACGCGATCAAGCTGATGCTGCCCAACGGCGAGAGGCGCGGCTTCTTCGTGACCGTCAACAAGCAAGACGGGTTGCCCACCGAGGTGTTCATCGTCTCCGGCAAGGCCGGCGACGAGGCCAACGCCGACAGCGAGGCCCTGGGCCGCGTCGTCTCGATCGCTCTACAGTACGGTGTCCCCGCCGAGGCCGTCATCAAGACGTTGCGCGGCATAAACGGCGGCATGTACGGCAGTTACCACGGCCGCCTGGTCGCCTCGAAGGCCGACCTCCTCGCCGTGGCGCTGGAGACGGCCGGGGCCGAGAACGTCCTCAACCGCGGCAAGGCGTGCCCCGATTGCGGCGCTCCGCTCCGCTTCGAGGAGGGGTGCCAGAAGTGCGAGAACTGCGGCTACTCCAAGTGCGGGTGAGCGGCGGGGACGGCTAGCGGCCGCCGCCACGCACGTCGGGCCCCGAGGACGCGCCGGCGAGCACGCGCTCGCCGGCGCACCTTCTCACCGGCCGGCGGGGTACGGGTCCGCCGGCCGGCGCTCACGGCTCGCCGGTCACGGGCCGCCCAGACCGCCCAGGAGGTCGTCGAGGGTCCCCTGCAGCGCAGTCTGCCGGCCCCGGAGATCGTCGATCTGCCCGCGCAGGTCCTGGAGCTGGTTCTCCTGCGCCTCCAGGTCGGTGGCGTAGCGCTGGTAGAGCGAGCTGTTGCGGTCGAGGGCGCTCATGTTCTGGCGGATGCGGCTCTGGTCCTGGAAGATGGCGTTCACCTGCGCCTGCGCGGCCGAGGTCCGCCGCGCCAGGTCGGCGAGCTGGCGCTTCAGATCGAGGACCCTGGCCAGCGTGGCGCGATCGTCCGCGGAGAGCTCGACGTTGGCCAGGTAGAAGGCGATGTCATCGGGGGAGACGTTGTCGACTGCCACACTGCGGCTGAGCGTCCGTTCCATGGTCACCTCGAGCGAGCAGCTCGCGCCGACCTGGCAACGGGCCTGGACCGGGATGCCGTCGACGGCTGCGGGGGCGGTGCCGTCGGCGGCATGAACCGCCACCGCGAAGCGGAAGGCGCTCGGCGTCTGGGCGGGCGCCGGCTTCGGCGACACCACCTCGTAGCCGCTGCGCTTGGCATGGTCGATGACCACGAGCCGGGGCCTGCCGTCCTTCACGTCGATGTCGTAGCGGGTCCGCAGGCGCTGCTTGTAGGTGGCCTGGACCACGCCGTGCTGCAGGGATACCGCGCTCACGCGCTCGGGCTCGCCGCTTCCGGTCATGGTGACGCTCGTGCCCAGGTCGACGGCGTAGCTGAGAACCCGGGCGTCGCCAGGCACGACGTCGCCCATGCGGGCGTCGCCGGCGAAGCCCCCGCGGTCGAACACGGTGACCGGCCCGGCCGCGAGGTGCAGGCCGCTGTCGTTGCTCACGCGTACGCTCTCGAGCGGGTGGGTCGTGAGCACGGTGGGATCGAAGAGCGAGAGCGGCCGCTCGGGCACGGTGCTCAGCACGATGGGGATCATGGCCGACTCGTGCCGCAGAACGGTCACGGGCTGGCCGACGCTGTAGGTGAAGGTCGCGCCCGTCTGGGCTCCCTGGGCCATGGCCTCCACGCCGGTGCCGCTCAGCTGCGGCGCCGTCGGCGCTCCCGGCGCGGCGCCCGCCGCGCTCTCCGCTCTGGCGCTCGGCGCCGGAGCGAACGGCGCGCGGTCGGCCGCCTTGGCGCTCGGTGCGATCTGGCCGGACTGTGCGGGCGGGACCACGCTTGGACCGAAATCGAGGGCGACGTGCGGCCGGTCCAGGTAGATGGGGTCGTAGAGGTCCGTCACGAACGACACCGGGCGTCCGGCCACGAAGGCCATGGCGACGTCCCTGAGGTCGGTGTCGGTAGGGTTGTCCACGATGGCCCAGCCCTGCAGGTCGGCGCTGCCGTCTCCATTCAGGACGAGGCGGTAACTCGTCTTCCACACCGGCATCGCCTGCACGTAACCGACGCGCACCCGGCGCTCGCCCTGCCCCTCGAAGCGCAGCGTCACGTCGCGCCGGTCCGCGCCGCGCCCCTGTGCGAGGGCGGAGAGCGCCGCGTCGAGATCGCGCTGGACGGCGGGGTCGGCGAAGCGCACGGCGCTCACCTCCGCCAGCGACACCCTCCGCAGGCCCGTTCCGGTGGCGAGCGTGAGGTAGGTCTCCGGGGCGGCGCCGGCCACCTCGACCCGCTCGACGTTGACGATGGTGCCGTCGATCGCCTGACCCGCCGCGACGTGCACCGCCTCCCCGCGCGCCTGCGAGAGCAGTCCCGCCAGGGTTGGATCGTTGGAGAGATCGAGTCGGTAGCTCCGCAGGATCCGTGCGAGCGGATCCCGCGAGGGGTAGCGCACGGGCCGGACGGTGCCGCCGTCCAGGTCCTGCACGACCAGGCTCTGCAGCAGGTCGTCCATCCGGTCGGCCGCGACGGGGAGCGTCCGCTCCTGCGTCCCGGTGACGGTGCCGTCGAACTCGAAGTAACCCACGCCGCTGGTGAACAGCACCACGCGGGTGACGGGCAGATCGTCCGCGGCCGCGGCCTGGGGCGTTGGGGCCGGCGGCGTTGGGGCCGGCGGCGATGAGGCGGGGGCCTGCGCGCCGGCTGTGCCGGCGCAGGCGGCCGCCGTGAGCAGGAGGGCGAGGACGGCGCATCGGCTCATCGTTCTCATGCGCGATGCTACGCGCGCCGCCCGCCCCCGGATGTGGCGTACCTCATCGGGGCGCGGGGGCCGCCCGCCGTCAGCCGCCGCGCAGGTAGCCTTCCAACACGCTCAGCGCGTCGGGCATATCGGCCCGCCCGTAGGCCACGCGCAGGAAGCCGGGTTGGTCGTAGACGCTGCCGGGGAGGAGCAGCACGTCGGCGTCCTCCACGACCCGCCGGCAGAAGGCGTCGACGTCCTCGCCCGTTCCGAGGCGCACGAAGCCGATCGGGCCTGCCTGGGGCGGCACCCACGTGAAGGTGTCCTGGTGGCGCTCCAGAAACGCGGTCAGCTGCGGCAGGTTGTGATGCACGATGGCCAGGTTGCGGGCGGCCAGCGTCTCGCGGTGCTTGAGCGCCACCTCGGTCAGCAGCTCGCTGGGCGCGCTGCTGCAGATGGTGGTGTAGTGCTTGAGGTCGAGGGCGCGCGCCAGCGTGTCGCGGTCGCGGGAGGCCAGCCAACCGAGGCGCAGCCCCGGCAGGCCGTACGTCTTCGAGACCGTTCCCAGCGACACCGCCGTCTCGCTGACGTCGCAGGCCGCCGGCAGCCGCTCGGCCGGGTCGTGCTCGAGCTCCCGGTAGACCTCGTCGGAGAAGACGGTGAAACCGCGCTCCAGGCCGAGCGCCAGCACGGCGTCGAACACGGGCCTGCGCATCAGCAGGCCGGTCGGGTTGTGGGGCGCGTTGATGTAGACGACGCGCGTGTTCGGCCGCAGCAGGCGCTCGAGCGCGTCCAGGTCGTGCGCCCAGCCGTCCTCGAAGCGGCGGCTCCAGGTGCTGACCTCCGCCCCGGTGCTGCGCGCCAACTCCAGCGCGGACTGGTAGCAGGGCGTCTCCACCACGGCGTGGTCGCCGGGGCCCAGCAGGCTGTGATAGAGGAGGAAGATGCCTTCCTCGGCGCTGGAGCAGACCAGCGTGTCGGAGGGCTCCAGCGTGTCGTACACGCGCGCCACCTGCGCTCGCAGGGCAGGCGCGCCGCGTGCCTCGGTGTAGCCGAGGCGCAGCTCGTGGAGGCGGCGCTCGGCGCCGGGCTCGAGCGCCAGCAGCTCGGCAACGCTGCGGCTCTCGGCGTCGGAGCTCGAGAGCATGTAGCGGGCGCTGAACTCGTAGCGGTCGTAGTAGCGCTCGATGCGGAAAGGCGGGATGCGCATGGGGCCTCCTGGGCGCGGGCGGCGGCGCCGGGCGCGGGCTCGTCGCGTCAGCCGGGGAGGTGCTTGGCCAGCGCGGCCAGGTAGTCGCGCTTGCTGCGGGCCCCGACCAGGCTCTCACGCACCGCGCCGTCCACCAGGATCAGCACGGTGGGGATGCTCTGCACCCTGTAGTAGCCGCTCGTCTTCGGGTTGTCGTCGACGTTGAGCTTCGCGACGAACACGCGCTCGTCGCCCTCCGCGGCGATCTCCTCCAGGAGCGGGCTCACGCGCCGGCAGGGGCCGCACCAGGGTGCCCAGAAGTCGACCATGGCGACCCCCTTCGCCGTGGCCTTGCGGAACGATCGGTCGGTCAGCTTGACGACTTGGCGGGGCATGTCCAGAGCCTATCTCGCCCGGGCTGCCGCCGCGCTAGCCTAGGGCATGGTCCGGCTCAAGCGCATCTACGACCGAGCCGACGACGAGGACGGCACGCGCGTGCTGGTGGACCGCCTGTGGCCGCGCGGCGTGCGCAAGGAGGCCGCCGGCGTGGACTGGTGGGCCAAGGAGGTGGCGCCCTCGAAGGAGCTGCGCACGTGGTTGCACCAGGATCCCGAGGGGCGCTTCGAGGCGTTCGCGGAGTCCTACCGGCGCGAGCTCGATGGCAACCCCGCCCTGGAGCGGCTCGGGGCGATGGCGTCGGAGGGCACGGTCACGCTCCTCTACGCGTCCCGCGAGCGGGAGCGCAACCATGCCCGGGTCCTGGCCGAGCTGCTGGGGGCCTGACCTCCCCCGTGCGCCGGGGGTCGCCTCAGCGTTCGTCGCCGGAGCCCTGCAGCATGCCGCGGTCGCGGCGGCTGGCGAGCTTCTCCAGGTTGCCCTGGCCGATCGCCTCGAGGGAGAGCCCCAGGTCGCCGGCCAGATTGGCGACGTACCACAAGACGTCGCCAATCTCCTTGGCGAGCGCGTCACGCTGGGCCGGGCTCAGCGCGTCGCCGGGGGCGAGCCCCTCGTCGCGCATCAACTTGCCCAGCTTCTCGGCGACCTCTCCGGCTTCTCCGGCGAGCTTCAGGGTGGGGTAGAGCACCCGCGCCGCCTCCGGGTAGATGGCGGTGCTGCGGGCGCGGTCCTGGTACTCGTCTAGGGTCATGCGCCACCATACTCGGCCGCCCGCGACGGGATGCGGGGGTGCCGCTCCGAGTGGCCGGAACGCCCGTCTGGAGGCGCTTTCCGCGCGCCTGCGGGCGCTTGCGCCCGCCCCCACCCTCTGGTACACTACGCTTCGCTTCAGACGCCAGCTTCGGCTGGAGCGCGCGGTCGGCGGTAGCTCAGTGGTAGAGCGGTCGGCTGTTAACCGATTGGTCGTAGGTTCGAATCCTACCCGCCGAGCCAACGAAAACGCCCCGCCCTCGGCGGGGTCTTTTCGTGTGACATGACTGGCTGGGCCGACGCCCAAGCGGCCTGGGTCCGGCCCTCGATGGACCGTTGCCCGCGGTCCGCCTGGACTGCTCAGCAGGGTGCGAGAGCGACTCATCGCGTACATGCAGTCCTTCGACGTCGGGCGCTCCGAAGCCGCGAGGATCGTGGACGAGCTGACGCCGGCGGGAGGCTAACGGGTCAGGCTCATGGGGTCGGCCAGCGCGTGTCTGGCCGCTTCCCAGGCGCGCTTGAGCTCCAGCTCCCGGGGGTCCAGCTCGGGGGCCGGCAGGTCCGCGAAGCGGGCCACCTCCTCCTCCTTGGCGTTGAGGATCTGGTTCAACACCAGGTGGAGCGACTCCCGCACCGCCAGACCCTCGCGGAGCAGGTCCTGAAGCTCCAGGACGCGGTTGACGAGGTCTTCGTGGCTCATCGCCTCGAGTTCGGCGCGGGTGCGCTGCATGGTCCCTACTCTAGCGTGTCGGCGCGTCCCGCCCAATACCGGCTGCGCCGTGCCCGTGCGGTCCCACACCTGCGGGCACGGCCGGCCGCGGCCGCGGCGCCGGGGTATGCTGCCGCATGCACGAAGGACCCACGTCCCTGAGCGTACTGGCGCTGGGCGAACGCTACCGTGCCGGGGAGCTCGACCCGGTCGAGGTCACCGAGGCCTACCTGGGGGCCGCCGAGGCGCACCCCCAGGGGGAGCTGATCTACCGCACGCTCACGGCCGCCCGCGCGAGGCGGCAGGCGCAGGAGGCGTCGCGGCTGTTCCGGGCGGGCGTCGACACCGGGCCGCTGCAGGGCGTGCCTCTGGCCGTGAAGGACCTGTTCGACATGGAGGGGGAGGTCAGCGCAGCCGGCTCGCGGGTGCTGCTCGAGGAGCGTCCGCCCGCGGAGCAGGACGCGCCCGTGGTGGCGCGCCTCGACGCCGCCGGTGCCGTGTTCCTGGGGCGCACCAACATGACGGAGCTGGCGTTCTCCGGGATCGGCATCAACCCGCACTTCGGGACGCCCGGCTGCGCCCGCGACGGGTCCCGGGTGCCGGGGGGCTCCTCGTCGGGAACGGCTGTCGCGGTCGCAAGGGGGCTCGCCGCCGCCGGTCTGGGGTCGGACACCGGCGGGTCGGTCCGCATCCCGGCCGCGGTTAACGGCATCGTGGGCCTCAAGACCACCGACGGTCGCATCCCCACCGAGGGCGCGGTGGCGCTGTCCACCACGCTCGACACCGTCGGTCCGCTGGCGCGCGACGTGGACGACGCCTGGGCGCTGTACCTCGCCATGCTGGCCGAGCCCTACCGGGAGCTGCCGGAGCCGCCCGAGCGGCTGGTGCTGCTGGCGCCGCCCACGGTGCTGCAGGAGGATCTCGATCCCGAGGTGGAGACGGCGTTCCTGGCGGCGCTGCAGCGTCTGGAGCGCAGCGGCTGCGAGGTCCGTCGCGCCGACTTGCCGGTCCTCGCCGAGGTCGCGGAGCTCTACCGCCGCTACGGCAGCTTCGCGTCCTTCGAGGCGTTCGCCCTCTACCAGGAGGTCCTGGAGCGGCGCGGCGGCGACATGGACGCGCGCGTGGTGGAGCGCATCCTGCAGGTCGCCGAGCGGCCGGCCGCCGATTACATCCGGCTCGGGTACGCCCGGGCCGCGCTGAGGCGGCGTTTCTGGCCCGAGCTGGCGGGCGTCGACGCGGTGGTGGCCCCCACGCTGGCGGTCCTCCCGCCGCGCATCGAGGCGCTCGCAGAGGACCGCGACTACTTCCGCGCGAACGGGCGCATGCTCCGAAATACCACCGTGTTCAACGTGCTGGCCTCTCCGGCCGCGAGCGTTCCGGGCGACGACACGCCCGACGGGTTGTCGGTGGGGTTGATGATCGCCACGCGCCCGGGCGAGGAGGCGTTGGCGCTGGGGATCGCCCGGCGCTTCGCGCTCGCGGGCATCGATTGAGGGTGCGGGCAGGGTGGGGGCCGCGGAGCGCGTCCGCCCCGCCTCCGCGCCCGGCACGACGGGCCCGCGTCGCAGGCCTCAGCTCGGCGCCACCAGCATGTGCAGCACCCGCGCGGCGAGCGCCGGCCCGTCCTCCCCTTCGATCTCGACCCGGCAATCGAAGCTCGCCAGCAGGCGCCCCTCGCCCTTCGGCTGCACGTCCGCGATCCTCGCGTGGAGACGCACGCGGCTGCCCGAGCGCACCGGGCGGATGAAGCGCAGCTTGTCGAGGCCGTAGTTGATGACCGTGGTGCCGTCGTCGGGGAAGGCACCGAGGGCCGTCAGCATCGGCACCAGCAGCGACAGCGTGAGGTAGCCGTGGGCGATGGTCGTGCCGAACGGGCCGGCCGCGGCGCGCTCGTGATCGACGTGGATCCATTGGCGATCGTCGGTGCAGGCGGCGAAGGCGTCGATGCGCCCCTGGTCGATCGTCACCCAGGGGGAGCGGCCGAGGTCGTGGCCGCGGGCGGTCTCGTAGCTGGCGTAGGTGAGGGTGGGCATGACGGTCCTCTCGCTGAGCGGCCCGAACGGCAGAGCCGCCCCAGCCTATCAGCGGTGAGCGCGCCCGTATGCCGGCGCTGCTCCTAGGGCGCGTCGACCGGCCCCAACCGGCGCACCACTCGCGCGGGCAGCTCCAACACGCGGGTGGCGGCCACCATGCTGCTGCCGTACTTGACCACCACGTCCGTTGCGATCACCTGCAGCAACCAGTGAGGTGTGGCGAAGTCCTGTCCCACGAAGGCCAGCAGCGTGAAGATCAGCGTGTCCAGCGGGGCGCTGACGGCGTTCGACGACGCCACGCGGGTGAGCCAGCGGCGGTGGATGAGGCGCTGGTAGATCTCGGTGTCCGCGGTCTCGGACAGCACGATCGAGAGGAAGCTCACCCCGACGTAACGCAGCGGCGTTCCCAGGTGGGAGGAGAGCAGCACGTTGGCGAGCGCCGCTGAGAGGATCATGGCGTACACGGCGCGGCGCCCGAAGCCGTGGACGCGGTCGCGCTGCGTGAACGTGACGCCGAAGAACAGGGTCCCCACGTTCAGCAGGAAGAACCCGCCGATCGGCAGGAAGCTGTCGAGGGTGTAGTTGGCGAGCAAGGTGCAGCTGACGTACACGGCCATCGCCGCCAGCATCACGGCGCGGCGCCGTCCGGCCAGCTTCAGGAGCGAGGCTGCGCCGACCGCCGCCAAGGGCGCCAAGGCGTAGCGACTCTCGGCGAAGGGGACGAGCCATGCCGCCGCTACGCCGAGCGCGGCGACGAGCGCCAGCGCGACGCCCGAGCGGCGCGCCCCGAGGCCGGCCGTGAGATCGACGAGCAGGCCGCTGAAGAGCAGTCCGAAGAGCGTCACCAACGCCAGCGGCAGGACCGGGTAGGGGTGCTGCCCGAACTGCGAGAGGCGCCACAACAGGGCGTTGCCGAGGGTGGCGACCAGGCCGACGAGCAGGCCGGCGGGAAGGGCCCTCGAGAAGGGCAGGTTACCGAAGGGGGCGTTGCCTCGGGACACGGGGCCTCCAGGATGAGGAGCGCTCGGGGCGGTGATGTCACCTCCCGCCCGGGTCAACGCCGGCCAGTATAGCAGGACCCTCGCGCCCCCTGGATCCCGCCGCGGTCGCCGGCGCCGGGCACGGCGGCGGCGGTGTAGCCTGACCCATGCCTGAGCACGCGCCCCCCTTCCCGGTCCTCGGCACCATGCCGGGCACGCTCATGGAGACCCTGGGCATCACCATCACCGAGGCGACGCCGGAGCGGGTGGTCGCCACCATGCCGGTGACGCCGGCTCACCACCAGCCCTACGGCATCCTCCACGGCGGTGCCTCGGTGGCGCTGGCCGAGACGGTGGCGAGCTTCGGCTCGAGCGTCAGCGTCGACCTCGGCCGGCGGCATCCGGTGGGCTTGGAGATCAACGCCAACCACGTGAGGCCGGTGCGCGACGGGGTGCTGACCGCGGTGGGGACCCCCGTGCACAAGGGCCGCAGCACGCAGATCTGGAGCGTGGAGATCCGCGACGATTCCGGACGGCTGGTGTGCGTGTCCCGTTGCACCTTGGCGCTCGTCGAGGCCAGGGCGTGGGACGGCGGGCGCCCGGCGGCACAGGCGCCGGGGAACGAGGGCGCCAGCGACTGACCGGACCGCGCCGGCGTCCGCCTGGGTCCTGGGGGCGGGGGACCCGGTCCCGAGCCCCACGAGAACGCGGGACCCCTACCGGGTGCGAGCAGCCGGCAGGGGTCCCGCTTGCGTGGTCGGGGCGAGAGGATTCGAACCTCCGACCCCATCGTCCCGAACGATGTGCGCTACCAGGCTGCGCTACGCCCCGACGCAACTAACAACTCTACTGGACGGGCGGCGGGGGGTCAAGGCGGCCCGGGACCCCGCCGGGACGGCATGAGTCGCGTCCGACAGGCGTGTCAGACGCGGATCAGCCCTCCTCCTCGAGCCACCATCCAAGGGCCTCCAGAGCGGCGCCGGCCACGCCCGGGCCGAAGCCACGCCGCGCCAGGAAGCCGAACGCCCGCGCCCGGCTCCTCAGGACCGCGCGCCGGCGCTCCGCGCGCTCGGCGGCGCCGTCCCCGGCACGCTCGTTCCCCCCGCTCTCGACGTTCCCGCCCTTCGTCTCCCCGCCGTGGGCGTCCGCAGCGTTGCCGGATGCGGCGGGCGGGCCGGGGCGGTAGCGCCAGGCGAAGCGCTTCAGCAGGGCGGTCGCGGCGGCGAGCTCGCGGTCGTCGGTGAGCGTGGCGAGCTCGTCCTCCACGAGCTGAGCCGCAACGCCCTTGCGCTGCAGCTCGGTGCGCAGGGCGAGCCGGCCGCGCGTGCTCCGGCGCCCCTCCACCCAGCGCTCGGCGAAGCGCGCGTCATCGATCAGGCCGAGCTCCGCCAGCCGCCCCAGCAGCTCGTCGGCGGGGGCGCCGGTGATGCCCCGGCGGCCCAGACGGTCGCGCAGCTCGGCCTCGGTGTAGTCCCGCCGGGCGAGCAGGTCGAGGAGGTACCCCCAGGCGCGCTCCGGCGCGAGCGGCGTGCGCCGTGCCATCAACGCAGCACCTCCACCGGGTCGAGGCGTGCCGCCCGCCGGGCCGGGAAGAGGCCGGCGAGGACGCTGGTGCCCAGCGACAGGCAGCACACCCACAGGACGTCGGTCCACTGCAGGCGCACCGGCAGCTGCGTGATGAAGTAGAGGTTGCCGGGAAGGGGGTAGGGCTGGAGCCGGAAGTAGGTGCTCACGCCGAGGCCCAGCAACGCCCCCAGCAGGGTGCCCGCGCCGCCCAGCATCAGGCCCTCCAGCGTGAACACCGCCAGCACCTGCCGCGCGCCCGCGCCGAGCGCGCGTAGGATGGCGATCTCCTCGGTCTTCTCGGCCACCGTGAGCACCAGGATGTTGGCGATGCCCATGGCTGCGACCAGCACGATCAGGAAGACCACGACGGCGATCACCGCCTTCTGCAGGCGCAGCTGGCTGATGAGGCTGGAGAAGAGCGTGTCCCATGACACCGGCCTGAGGTCGAACGCGTCGCCCAGCGTGATTCCCGCCGCGGCGGCGTTCTGCGGGTCGGTAAGCCGCAGGTGGTAGCCGCTGATGTGCTCGCCCACGCCCATGTAGCTCTGGAGGTTGGCGAGCGACATGTAGGACGTCACCGCGTCGATCAGCTCGTTGCCTACCCGGAAGGTGCCGGCCACCTTCAGCCGGGTGGTGTGGCCGGTGATGTCGCGGAGGATCACCTCGTCGCCGGGGAGAACGCCCAGTTGTTGCGCCAGGGACGCGCCCAGGACGATCCCGTCCTTCTGCTTCAGGGCGTCGGCTTCCTTGGAGAGCACCGGCAGGTTGAGCACGCCGGTCTCCAGGCCCGGCTCGATACCGATGATCTGCGTGTAGCCCTGGCGGGCGCTGATGCCCAGCGAGGCGCTGGCGCGCCGCGCGATGAGGGCCTGGGTGGCGAGGAAGGGGGCGACCGCGGTCACCTCGGGCCGTTTCAGGAGCGCGTGCTGCACGCTCTGGTCGTTGGGGAGCGTGTCGCCCGAGACGTAGCTCTCCAGCGTCAGCATGGGCGTCGCCTTGAGGGTGCTCTGGATGAGCTCGTCGACGAAGCCGTTGGTGAGCGAGAGCGCGGTGATGAGCACCATCACGCCGACCGCCACGCCCACGATGGTGAGGGCCGACTGCAGCCCGCGGCGCCGCACGTGGCGCCACGCCAGGAAGGGGATGAGGCGCCGCACGGGCCAGTCTATCGTGGCGGCCCGGAGGCTGGCGGCGCAGGCTGGGCGCGGGCCGCGGCCGGGTGGGCCGGGCGGGCCGGGGGTTCGACGCGCGTGTGCGGGTGGCTCGGCTCAGCGGGACGCGAGCAGGCGCGGCGTGCCCGAGAAGTCGCTCGCCTGGGAGGGCTCGAGCTTCGGGCCGTTGCGGCCGTAGCGGATGACCTCGAGCTGCACCTTACGCATGCCCCAGTTCACCGCGCTGGCGTAGTCTCCGAACCAGATGTCGATCTGCTCGCGCTTGCGGGCGTGCATGGTGTCCTCGACGATGAACACGCCCTGCCCGTCGAGCAGGCTCTGGTAGCGGCCGTAGCCGCGGCCCGTGTAATAGTTGCCGAGGTCCTTGATGCGCACCAGCGTGCCGTACGGCAGATCGTGGCCGAGCAGGTCCTGGCTCACGGCGATGATGCCGAAGCGCGTGTGCTGCCCGGTGGAGGTGATGAAGGGGGTGGTGTCGGTCTGGTCGACCAGCGAGTTGTAGCCGGTCGCCCGTACCACGAACTCGGGGTTCGCGACGGGGCCGACCCTCGCCGAGGCCGAGTGCGCGTCTTGCGCCACCGGCGTGGCACGCACGGCAGCGACGGGGTGGATGGCGAGACCGACCACCTTGGGCTGCGGTGCGCTGTGAGGGGCACTGAACGCTGTGATGAGGGCGGCGATCACGAGCCCGACGGCTACGAGCTTGCCGCTGATGTGGCGTGCCATCCACACCTCCCAAACCTCAGAATGATATACCCGGCGGTCCGCACGGTCGTGACCGCAGGAGACGCGGAGGGTCCCGGCCACCGGGGCTCCGCGGCCCCGTTCCTGCCATGCCCCCCTGCGCGCGCCGGCACCCTAGGTCCCCGCACGCGCAACCGTGCATGGTCGTGAAGTGAAATAGATCATACTCTCCTCATCCAGCATGTCGGGTGTCACCGTCACGTCGGTGAGGGCGGGCGGGGAGGAGCTTCACGTCGCGTTCACGTCGCCTCCGTGCCTCTCGGGGGGCGTGGAGCGCGTCCAGGCCGCACGGCGGAGGTGCGGGAAGGCCGTGGGAGGCGTACGGGCGGGGGAGGCGTGCGGCGATGCGCGCGCGAGCGGGTACAATCGGCGGGCCCGTCGCGGCGCCCTTCTCAGGGCGTCGCCGCCGCGCGCGGGGTCGCGGGCGGCACACGCCGCGCTTCCCGCACGGCGCGGCCCATGCGGGCATGCACGCACGGCACGGACGGTACGGCATGGACGAGGGCGCACTCCAGTTCAACTCCCACGCCCGCGAGGGGCTGGCCCGCACCGGAACGCTGCGGACCCCGCACGGCAGCGTGAGCACCCCCGCCTTCGTGGTGGTGGCGACGCAGGCCAGCGTCAAGGGCGTCGCGCCCGGCGTCGCGGCGCAGGCGGGAACGCAGCTCCTGTTCGCCAACACCTACCACCTCTACCTGCGCCCCGGCGCGGAGGTGGTGGCGCGCCACGGCGGCCTGCACCGCTTCATGAACTGGGACGGCCCCATCCTGACGGACTCCGGCGGCTTCCAGGTGTTCTCGCTGGGCGCGTCGATCGAGCACGGCGTGGGGAAGGTGGCGAGCATCTTCCCCGGTGCGTCGGCGACGCCGCGACTGGGCGGTGGCGGCTCGATGGTCCGCATCGGCGAGGACGGCGTGCGCTTCAAGAGCCACATCGACGGAAGCCAGCACGCCTTCTCTCCCGAGATCTCCATCGAGGTGCAGCGCGCCCTCGGCGCCGACATCGTGCTGGCCTTCGACGAGTGCACCAGCCCGCTCCACGACGAGGCCTACACCGAGAGCGCCATGGAGCGGACGCACCGCTGGGCGGAGCGCAGCCTCGCCGCCTTCGAGGGCTCGGAGCCCCGCCACGGCTACCCGCAGGCGCTCTACGGCGTGGTGCAGGGGGGCGCTTTCCGGGCGCTCCGGGAGGCGAGCGCCGCCGCGATCGCGGCGATGCCCTTCGACGGCATCGCCATCGGCGGCAACCTCGGGCACACGCTGGAGGACATGCACGCCGTGCTCGACTGGACGGTGCCGGCGCTTCCGGAGGGGAAGCCCCGCCACCTGCTGGGCATCGGTGACGTGCCCAGCATCCTGGAGGCGGTGGAGCGCGGCGTGGACACCTTCGATTGCGTGGCGCCGACGCGCAACGCCCGCAACGGGGCCGCCTTCGTGCGGCGCGCGGACGACGGCGGCCCCGCGCCGGCTTTCCGCATCAACCTGCGCAACGCCCGCTTCGCCGACGATCTGCGGCCGCTGGAGGAGGGGTGCGACTGCCAGACCTGCCGCGGCTACAGCCGGGCGTACCTGCGCCATCTGTTCAAGGCGGGGGAGCGCCTCGCCGAGCAGCTCACCACCATCCACAACCTGCGCTTCATGGCCCGGCTCATGGCCGACGTGCGCGCCAGCCTGGCAGGGGGTGGCTTCGCGGAGTTCAAGTCGGAGTTGCTCTCCGGCCGCTGACGGCTGGGGACGCTCAGAAGTTCTTGTCGATCAGGTCGACGGTGGTGCCGTCCTGGGTGACGAAGCGCACGACGCCGACGCTGGGCACGAAGAACAGGTCCATGACCGTCTGGGCGCCGTTGCTGGTGACGGTCTGCTGGCGGATCTGCAGCGCGTTGAAGCGGCCCGCCGGGGTCTCGACGCCACGAACGGCGAGCACCTGCGCCGACAGCGTGATGTCGAAGTCCGGCAGCTTGGTCGTGCTCTGCCACTGCATCCCCGGCTCGAGCGGCGCGGTGGGGTAGACCACGAGCGGCGGGTCGTAGCGCGTCACCTTGCCGCCGGCGGCCGTGCCCAGCGTCTTCACGCCGTCGGGCCCGTACTGCAGGTAGTCCTCGGAGACGGGCACGCCGTTGAAGTAGTGCGTCAGGACCATCACCTGTTGACCGTCGACCGTACGCGGGCCCGCCAGCTGCTGCGTCTCGCCGCTGTCGTAGGTCCAGCTCAGCCCGGTTCGGTGCGGGTAGTAGCTCGGCGGGTCGGCGGCGACCGCCGCGAGGGAGCACGCCCCGAAGGCGAGCGCCACCAGGACGATGCGCCACCGGAGCCGAGGTCCCGCTGCGGCCCACCGCCGGGTGTGGCTCAGGTGGGCGTTCACGTGTCCTCGCCGCTCAGCTCGGACGCGCGCTGCGCCGCTTGCTCGACGGCGTCGATCAGCGCGAAGCGGAGCCGGTGCCGCTCGAGCGTCCGCACCCCCGCGATGGCGGTGCCGCCGGCGCTCGCGACCTCGTCCTTGAGCTCGGAGGGCGTCTTGGTCTCCAGCAGCTGCGCGGTCGCCAGCAGGACCTGGCGCGCCAGGTCCTGGGCGGTATCGCGATCGAGGCCGGCTCGGACGCCGCCGTCGGCGAGGGACTCGGCGACGAGCGCCACGAAGGCGGGGCCCGAGCCCGCCAGCCCGGTGAAGGCGTCGAAGAGCGATTCGCGGACCTCGTAGACCCGGCCGACGGCGCCGAAGAGGGTGCGTGCCATGCCGAGGTCCTCGGGCGTTGCCTCGGGCAGCGCGGCGAGGGCGGTGGCGCTCGTGCCGATGCTCGCGCCCAGGTTGGGCATCGCGCGGATCACCCGTTGGGACCCGACGCGCCTGGCGATGGTGCGGGAGGTGACCCCGGCCATGATGGAGATGAAGGAGGCGTTGCGTTGCGCCACCAGCGGCGCCACGCTGTCGAAGGACTGCGGCTTGACCGACAGCAGCACCCGCTCGGCGTGGTGCAGGGCGTCGTCGTCGAGGCCGGTCACGCCGTAACGGCCCGACAGCGCGGCGAGCCGTTCCGGGTCGGGATGGTAGATGCCGATCTCGTCGGGCGCCAGCACGTGGGCCCGCAGCGCACCTTGCAGCACCGCGCCGCCCATCTTCCCGGCGCCCACGATGGCCAGCCGCACTCTGCTCACGCCGGGCCCCCCCGACGGGCCCGGGCGGGGCCGTCGCCCCTGGAGCCCGCACGGAAACGGGATGGGTCCTTGGGTCGCGTCACGGCGCCATTCTATCCAGGCGCCGTCGCGGCGGCGGCGTGGATAGGCCACTTCCGGCCGCGGCCCGGGCCCGCCGCGACCTTCATGCGGCCGGCTCCACCAGCTCCACCAGCACGCCGCCCGTGAAGTCGGGGTGCACGAAGGCGATGCGGCTGCCGCCGCGGCCGCGCCTGGGCTCGCGGTCGACGAGGCGGGCGCCTTCGCCCTCGAGGCGGGCGAGCACGGCGGCGATGTCCTTCACGCGCAGGGCGATGTGGTGCAGGCCCGGCCCGCGCCGTTCCAGGAAGCGCGCCACCGGTCCCTCGGGCCCCAGCGGCGCCATCAGCTCCACGACGCTTCCGCCGGCAACGAGCGCGCGCACCCGCACGTCCTGGTCGGTGATGTGCTCGTCCTCGCCGGCGACCTCGAGCCCCAACGCCGCGTAGGCGGCGGCGGATGCGTCCAGGTCGTGCACGGCGATGGCGATGTGGTCGAGGGCGAGCCCGTCCAGGCCCGGCACGCCCGGCGCCGCCGCCGGCGGCGCCGGGCTCACGAGGGGCGGGGGGCCATCGCGACCAGCAGCACCACGTCGCTGGTGGAGTCGTTGCGGACGCCGTGGGACTCTCCGGAGCGCGCGATGACGGCCGTGCCCTCGGGCAGCAGCTCCTGGTCGCCGTCGACGTCGAACAGGGCCTCGCCTTCGAGCACGACGTAGACCTTGTCCGAACCGGTGTGGGCGTGGACGCGCTGGCTCTGCCCGGGGCGCAGGCAGTAGAGATCGAAGGTCAGCCGCTCGCTCTCGAAGAGCGGCACCTTGGTGAGGGCGTCCGCGAAGGCGCGTTTCTGCGCCAGGGTGACCGTTTCCATGCGACCAGCATACAGCCGGCGCCCGCTAGGCGGCGGGCGTGCTCCGCCCGGCCCGCGCCCTTCGCCCGGCCCGCGTGCCTCGCCCGGTCGGGTCGCTCAGCGGATGCCGGGCGGCACCTGTGCGGGCGGGGGTTCGGGGAGGTTGTGGGGCATGGGCACCCCCTCGAGGCGTTTCACGACGCCGTTCTCGTTGCACCCGACGTAGAAGGGGCAGCGCAGGCACTCCGACCAGACCCTGGGGTGCAGGTCCCGGGTCTTGTCGATGAGCTCGAAGCCGCAGCGCTCGAAGAAGGCGACCTCGTAGGTCCAGGCGAAGAGCACGGGCACGCCCACGCGCCGCGCCTCCGCCTCGCACGCTCCCACCAGGTGCCGGCCCACGCCGCGCGCCTGCACGCCCGGCGCCACGGCCAGACCGCGCACCTCGGCGATGTCGCCCCAGAGGACGTGCATGGCTCCGTTGCCGGCGAACGTCGGGCCCGAGCCGGTGTCGATCTCGGCGACGAAGAAGTCGCGCAAGTTCTCGAAGATGTTCTGCATGGGCCGCACGAGCATGCGCCCCTCGGCGGCCCAGTGGCCGATGTTCTCGAAGATGAGGGGCACGTCCTCGGCGCGCGCGTGGCGCACCGTCACCGTGGCAGCGGCGGGCTGCGTTCTTGCCGCGATCATGCCGGATCCTCCTGTGCGTCCTCCCGTGCGTCCTCCCGGTCGAGCGCCTCGCGGGCGCGGGCGATCTGCGTCTCGACCTGCTCACGGGCGGTGCCGCCATAGCTGTTTCGGCCGTCCACCACGGAGTCGAGGGATAGCGCCCCGTAGACGTCCTCGTCGATGCGGTCGCACTCGGCGCGCAAGGCGGCGAGGTCGAGTTCCTCCAACGCGACGCCCGCGTCGATGGCCCGCCGCACGAGCGCGCCCACGTGATGATGCGCCTCCCGGAAGGGGAGGCCCTTGCGGACGAGATAATCGGCCAGGTCGGTGGCGTTGGCGTAGGCGCGTGCCGCGGCCGCGCGCATCCGCTGCGCATGGAAAGCGGCGCGCGGCAGCATGTCGGCGTAGAGCCTCAGGGCGTCGTCGGCGGTGTCGCAGGCATCGATGACGCCCTCCTTGTCCTCCTGCATGTCCTTGTCGTAGGTCAGCGGGAGGCCCTTCATGACCGTCAACAGCGCCATCAGGGAGCCGTACACGCGCCCCGTCTTGCCGCGCACAAGCTCGCACACGTCGGGGTTCTTCTTCTGCGGCATGATCGAGCTGCCGGTGGTGTGGCTGTCCGGGAGGGTGACGAAGCCGAACTCGGCGCTCGACCACAGGATGAGCTCCTCGCTCAGACGCGACAGGTGCATCATCAGCAGCGCCAGCGCCGACAGGGTCTCCAAGGCGAAGTCCCTGTCCGAGACGGCGTCCATGGAGTTGGCTGCCGGCTCGCGGAAGCCGAGCGCGGCGGCGGTGGCCCGGCGGTCGATCGGGAAGGTGGTCCCTGCCAGGGCGCCCGCGCCCAGCGGGCTCACGTCGGTGCGCCGCTCCGCGTCGGCGAGCCTGCCTGCGTCGCGCCCGAGCATCTCCACGTAGGCGAGCAGGTGGTGGGAGAGGCGCACGGGCTGTGCGACCTGCAGGTGGGTGTAGCCGGGCATCACCACGTCGAGGTGGCGCTCGGCGACGTCCACCAGCACGGACCGGAGCGCGTGGATCAGGCGGCGGGTGCGCCGCTGCCGCCGCTTGAGGTAGAGACGGAAGTCGGTGGCGACCTGATCGTTGCGGCTGCGGGCGGTGTGCAGGCGCCCCCCGGCGGGGCCGATGCGGTCGGTGAGGGCGCGCTCGATGTTCATGTGCACGTCCTCGAGGTCCTCGCGCCAGGTGAAGGTGCCGGCCCGGATCTCCTCACGGATGGCGGTGAGGCCCTCCCGGATGGCGTCGGCGTCGGCCGGCTCGAGGATGCCCCGGTCGCGCAGCATGGCGGCATGCACGAGGGAGCCCTCGATGTCCTCCTCGGCCAGCGCCCGGTCGACGTCGACCGAGGCGTTGACGCGGCGCACCAGCGCGTCGGTCGCCTCCCGGAAGCGGCCTCCCCACATGCGCTGCTCGCCGCCCTCGGGCTCGCCGGCGTCTGCTGAGCTCAACGGTTGCCCTCCTGGACCTGCCAGGTGCCCCCCACACGCTTGACCATGGTGGGATCCTCGCTGCCGGGCCGGGCGCGCCTGTAGCCCATGCGGCGGTAGGTGGGGAGCGCGTCGGCCGACGGCAGCTCGACGGTGAGGGTGGCGATGTTGGCGCGGATGGCCAGCGCCTCCACCTTGGTCATCAGCCAGCGCTCGAAGCCGTTGCCGGGCTCGCCCGAGGGGTCCGCCGCGGGGTCGATCCGCCAGCCGCCCGACTCCTCGCGCCAGCGCAGCGCGGCGATGGGCGCACCCTCGCTCTCCAACAGGATGGCGCCGCCGTGCTCGAGCCAGCCGGCCATCTCCTCGGCGTCGTCCCGGTCCCCGCCGGCACGCCCCGGCCGCGCGGCGCGGTACACCGTGCACAGCGCGTCGAGGTCGGCCAGGCCCGCCCATCGCAGGCGCGCCTTGGGCGCCTGCGTGACCGGCGGCTCCGCGGACGCGGTGGCGGCCCAGCTCACCGGAGCCGCTCCTCGGCGACCCGCTCGGGGCCGGCGTGTTCCTGCAGCTGGCGCCGGATCCGCAGACGCAGCGCGTTGAGCTTGATGAACCCGTCCGCGTCGCCCTGCTGGTAGACGTCGTCCTCCTCGAAGGTGGCCACGTCCTGACGGTACAGGCTGTTCTTCGATCTGCGTCCGAGCACGCTGAGCGAGCCCTTGTAGAGCTTGAGGCGGGCCTCGCCGGTGACGGGCGTCTGGATGTCGTCCATGAGGTTCTGCAACGCCTCGCGTTCCGGCGCGTACCAGAAGCCGTTGTAGACCGCCGCGGCGTAGCGCGGAACGAGCTCGTCGCGAAGCTGCAGCACCTGCCGGTCGAGCGTGATCGACTCGACGGCTCGGTGCGCGGCGTGCAGCAGCGTCCCTCCGGGGGTCTCGTAGCAGCCGCGCGACTTCATGCCGACGAAGCGGTTCTCCACCAGGTCGACGCGGCCGACGCCGTGCCGGCCGGCGAGCGCATTGGCGCGGTCGAGGAGCGCCGCCGGGGCGAGACGCTCGCCGTCCAGGGCGACCGGCGTGCCGTGCTCGAAGGCCACGGTGACGACCTCCGGGTTGTCGGGGGCGTCCTCGGGATCGGCCGTGCGCTGCCACATGCCCTTGGGCGGCTCGACCCAGGGGTCCTCCAGGACGCCGCCCTCGTAGCTGATGTGGTAGGCGTTGGCGTCCGTGGAGTAGGGCTTCTCCCTGGTGACGGGAACGTCGATGCCGTGCTCGCGCGCGTAGGCGATGCAGTCCTCGCGGCCCTTCAGGTCCCATTCGCGCCAGGGCGCGATCACGCGGATGTCCGGCTTGAGGGCGTAGGCGGAGAGCTCGAAGCGTACCTGGTCGTTGCCTTTGCCGGTGGCGCCGTGGGCGATGGCGTCGGCCCCTTCGGCTTCGGCGATCTCCACCATCTTGCGGGCGATGAGCGGGCGCGCGAACGAGGTGCCCAGCAGGTAGCTGCCCTCGTAGACGGCGGAAGCGCGCAACACCGGGAAGACGAAGTCGCGGACGAACTCCTCTCGGAGGTCGACGGCGTAGGCGGCCGAGGCGCCGGTCGCGAGCGCCTTGACGCGCGCCTCCTCGACCTCCTCGCCCTGGCCGACGTCGGCGGTGAAGGCCACCACCTCCGCGCCGTAGGTCTGGCCGATCCAGTGCAGGATCACCGAGGTGTCGAGCCCGCCCGAATAGGCGAGGACGACCTTGTGGACGTCACCTTGTCGCGTGTGCATGCCTGCCTCCTGCAAGACACGACCCGGGCTCGGCCCCCGAGGACCGCCATGGACGTTTGTCGCCGCTCGGGAGCGGCTCAGCGTCGGGCGCGGGGGTGGGTCCGGGTCGTTCGCATCGGTTTCGTTCGCGCGGGCGCAGCTTTATGCAGCCCCGCCGATAACGATGCAACTCTAGCACCGGTAGGGGGGCGGGTCAAGGCGCGTCGTCACGGTTCGGAACGGACCCCTCGCCGGGTCCCGCGGCGGCCCCCTCCTCTCCGTCCTCGGCGACGGGCCGTGCGCCGGGCGGGGGGCGCCGCCTCAACCCCGGCAGCGCCGCCAGCAGCGCCGAGGCGAGCACCAGCAGGGCGCCGATCAGGCCGGCAACGCCGAAGCGCTCCCCGAACAGCAGCGCCGCGAGGCCGGTGGCGACCACGGGCTCGACGGTGGCGACCAGCACCGCCCGCGAGGCCTGGATGGCGCGCAGGCCGGTGTAGTAGGCGAGGTACGCCAGGTAGGTGCTGACGACGGCCAGGGCCACGAGCAGAAGCCAGGTGTGCGCGCTCTTGGCGTGGAAGTGCACCATCGGCAGCAGCCCCAGCGCGCCGATGGGCAGCACCACGGCGTAGATGGTGACCGGCGCGTAGCGCCGCAGCACCCACTTCCCGAAGATGTAGTAGCTGGCGTAGGAGATGCCGGCCGCGAGCCCCCAGCCCACCGAGGCGGCGTTGACGTCGATGCCTCTGCCGCCGCCGCGCGCCACCAGCACGACGCCCAGGGTGGCCAGGGATACCAGCAGGACCTTCGTCCGGGTCAGCCGTTCCTTGAGTAGCAGCGCCGCCAGCACCGCCACGAACGCGGGCGCGCTGTACATCAGGATCCATGCCAGGCTGACGCCCCCGGCGGCGATGGAGAGGTTGAGCGAGGCGTAGAAGAGGGTGACCCCCACCAGCGCGAAGAGCGCGAACGCGCCGATGTCGCCCGGCCGCGCCAGGCGCAGGCGCCCGCGCACGATGGCGTGGGCGAGGAACGCGCCACCGGCTAGCGTCGCCCGCCAGAAGGAGATCTCGAGAGGTCCCACCCCGGCGCCGAGGATGCCCTCGGCGAACACCCCAAGCACGCCCCACAGCACGCCGGCGGTGAACACCAGCAGGTACCCCTGGGCCGCGCCGGTGGGAGCGGGACCTTCGGCAGGCGCCGGGCGGCTCCCGACCCTGCCGGCGCCCTGGCGTTGCTCGTTCCCCGCCCCTTCGCCCTCCGGGCCGCCGGCCTCAGCCGGCACGCGTCGTGCCGGGCGCTGCGGGCCTCACTCCGGCCATTCCTCCGATTGCCAGCTCCCGCGCATGCCGTACGCCCGGGCCGTCTCGGGGTGCGAGCGCTTCAGCTCGGCCATGCGCCGCCGGTACGAGATCAGCTCCACGAAGAAGGACACGACGTTCAGCGCGTAGATGACGCCGAGCGCCACGTAGTCCGTGGTGAGGCCGATGCCGGCGGGCGCTCCGAGCGGCATGAAGTGCAGCAGCGTGTCGAGCCCGAAGATCGCCCATGGCACCAGCAGCAGCACGCCCCAGAGCTCGTCGGCCAGTCCGCTGCCGGGGATGAGGAGCGCCAGCAGGTGGTAGGCCGCCGTGCGGGGCGCGTTGCGGGCCGCGCCCGGCCGCGGCACCACCAGGCTGATGACCGTCACCGCCGCCCAGGCCAGGAACAGCACCACGAGCACGTACCACAGCCAGAAGGGGATGGCCAGCGGGTCGAACGCTGTCAGCGCCGCCCAGGGGTTGGTGAAGGCCGCGGCCAGCGCCGTCTGGAAGTCGCCGGCGACCGCCGAGCGCAACACCGTCTCGGTCGGGACCGCGAGCAGCGGTGTGTCCGGGCTGTAGGCCGCGTGCAGGCGGGAGGGGTCGGTGGTCCGGCCCAGGTTGAACAGCGCCTCGGGCAGGTCCGCGCCGGCGTCGAGGGCCTGCTGGTAGAGGGCCTCGTCGCTCCGGAGGACGCCCAGGTTGTTGAGCGCGGGCGGGTACGCTCCGGCCGAGCGGTAGGCCTGCGCGGCGGGCTGGTCGTCCCCGGCGACCTGGCTGGCGTAGCCGCGCACGAAGTCCGCCGCTTGCCCCGAGCGCGGGGCGGTGGACAGGGCGTCCCTGGCCGGCACGCTGGCGAGCGTGCCCGAGCGCCAGGCGTCGGGCAAGCGGTCGCCGCGCGTCGCCCAGGCCGACAGCGAGGCGAGCGCCAGCACCGCGGCGAACATCAGCACCAGCACGAACTTCTCGGTGATGCTGTAATAGCGGAGCGCGAACAGACGCGGTACCCGACCCGTGCTTCGGCCGGACTCGCGCCGCTGCCTGAGGGACAGCGTCTGCGGGCGCCAGTACTTGGCGATGAGCGTGAAGTGCAGGAAGACCATGGCGACCAGCAGCGCCGCCACGCCGTACCAGCCGGCTCGGCCGAGCGCCAGGGCGGCGCGCCTGAGGGCGCGCTGCAGGTGGAACCCAGAGCCTTCGCGGGCGCGTGCCCGCCACAGGGAGGCGTCGTTCTTCTGGCCCGCCGAGCGGAGAGCGGCGCTGTAGTCCTGCAGGGTCGCCTGGGTGGACGGCACCGCCGGCGTGCTCATGCGGTACGCCCACGGCGCCCAGAAGGCGGCGGCCCGCAGGTCACCGTCGCCGACGGCCTTCGCGAGCGCGCTCTCGGGGAAGCCGTAGGCGTCCCGGAGGGCGGGATCGGTGAGCAGCTCGGCGGTGTACCCGCGGTTCCAGTAGTCCTGGAGGGCCCCGTCGATGGCCTGCTTGGCGAGGTCGCTCTGGTCGGCGGCGTACAGCACGCGCGCGAGCTGCGCGCGCTCGAAGAAGGTGTGCGCGTGCGACAGCGCCATACGGTAGTCGTCGGCGACGGTCTGCGCGTCGCTCGCCTGCTTGGCCGCGGCCACGTAGAGCCAGGGGTTGGTGGGGTCCTGCTCGAGTCGCGCGGCGGGGTCGCTGACGTCGGCCTCGTTTCGGAGCCACGCGAACATGGCGGGCACGGCGTCGAAGCGCAAGGTCCCCTGAACACCGGAGGAGGTTACGTTCACCTTCTGCCGGCCGCCCTCCTGGTACTCGACGGTCGCGGTGACGCCGCTGCCGGAGGCGGCCACGTCCACGATCTGCGCGGGCAGCGCGTAGCGCGCCGTTACCTTGCCGGAGCCCGCGTCGATGGCCAACAGGCTGTTGCCGTGACCGGCATAGACCGTGCCGTCCATCTGGGCGGTGCCGCGGGTCTCGCCGCTGTCGGCCGGGAAGTCGAGGCGCCACAGGGCCGTGCCGCCACGGCTGGCGACGATGGCGTTCTGCTCGATGGTGAGAGCGAGCGGCGCGTTTGGGGGGGCGGGCGTCTGGCTGCCGGGCGTCCGGTTGCCGGAGGGCTGATCGCCGGGCGATGTCGTGCCGGGCGCCTGGCCGGAAGACGATGGCCCGTTGCCGCTCTGACCCGGGTCCGACGGCGTCGCGCCGGCACCGTTACCGCCCGAGCCGTTCTGCGCCGGCGATACCTGCACCGTCAGGGGCGCGTCGATGCCGGGCCCGGTGAGGTGGAGGCTCCACATGCCGGGCTGGTCCAGGACCTGCTGGAAATGGAGCTTGCCGTCGCCGCCCGACTTCAGGGACGCCTGCTGGCTCGAGCCGTCGGGCGCGGTGAGCGTCACGCTGTAGCCGCTGTTGGGCTGCAGGCCCGCGGCGTCGAGCTCCACCCGGTCACCGCTCCGCATGAGGTTGCTGTTCAGGGCGACGGAGGGGTTGCCCTGCGCGCTGGCGGCCGCCGGCAGGCCGAGTAGCAGGGCGGCGAGCAGCGCCCACGCAAGCGCCGAGATGGCGCCGCGGCGCGGCGGCCGGGTCGTGGCGGAGACGGCTGCGGCGAGGCCGCGTTCGGAGATGGTGGGCGCAGCAGGGTCGTCGCCGGCACTGCCGGGCGTCGAGCCCGTGGCGCGCGCCGCCCCCGGGGCGGGCGTTCGCACGGCGGATACCCGTCGAGCAAGGCGCATGTGCATGGCACCACCTTACCGCACCGGGCCCGCGCCGACCTCGCCCGCCGGGGCCCCGTTGGGACCCAGGGTGTCCCTTCGGGACGAGGAAAACCTCATGCGGAAGGGATACCGGGCCCTGCTATAGTGGGCCGATGCGGCGCGACGAGTGGGCTCGACTTGCAGCACCGTTCCCAGCCCCGGCTCTCGCCTGGTGCGTCGTCAAGCTCGACCCAACGGCAGGGACCGCGCTGCTCGAGCCCGTGGTGGCGGAGGCGGCGGTGACGGAGCGGCTGGACGCGACGGTGGGGCCGCAGGGATGGTCGAAGCGCTACCGGCCCCTGGGCGCGGACGCCGTGGCCTGCGAGTTGGAGCTCCTGGGGGTGCGCAAGAGCGCCGTCGCGAGCTCCTTCGGGGGCGTCGTCGACATGCTGCGCGTGAGCGGCTGGGCCTGCGGACGGGCCGCTGCCCTGTTCGGTCTCCGGCCGCCGGCGGCCGAGGCGGCCTGGGTCGACTTCGATACGGAGACGGGCGAGCCCCTCTACCTGCCGGAGCAACCGGGGGGGACGGCCGATGCTTCCGCGCCAGCTACAGCGAACGCGGCGACGCCCGCAGTCGAGCCATCCGCAGTCGAGCCATCCGCAGTCGAGCCATCCGCAGTCGAGCCGGCGGAAGCCGAGCCGACCGCTGGCGACGCTCGGAGCGGGGCGGACGCGAGCGGGAGCGACGCCGAGGCGCGTAGCGAAGGTCAGCAGGTCATCGAGCGCCTGGTGGAACGGCTGAAGGACGAAGGGCTCGGCCGCCAGGCCGCGTCGTTGGTGGTGGAGTTCGGAGGGTACGGGCGCACGCCCGAGGAGGCGCGGGAGCTCTACAGGCGCCTGCGGGAGCTCCTCTTGGAGAAGGGGGCCGCCCCGTGAGCCGGATCGCGCCCCGGTGCCGGCGGGAACCCGCGGCCGTCGCCCTCGGAGGGCCGCCGTGATCAAGGTCATCGCCGTCGGCGACGTGCACGGGCAGTGGCCCGAGCTGTGGCGGGTGCTCAAGGCGTCGGCGGCGTGCACGCCCACCTACGAGCCCACCCCGGCCGTGATCGAGGGGCGTTACCAGGTGGTGTGCGTCGGCGACCTGGTCCACTACAAGGACGAGCGGGCGTACGCCAACGCGGCCGGGGTGGAGCCGTATGACCCCGGCGACGCCGATCACCTGCGCCGGGCGGCGAAGGCGCAGATCCGCGAGCTCTACCGCTTCAAGCGGTTCGTGGACGGGGCGGCGGGGAACGTCACCGTCATCCTCGGCAACCACGACGAGGTGGCGCTCGACCACAACTACGAGCTCACCACCCGCGGCGGCCTCCGCCACGACGAGTTCAACCCGCAGCGCGGCGGGTTGGAGCTGCCCGACGACCTCGCGGCCTGGTTCCGCGGCTTCGCCCGCGAGCGCGTCTTCTACGGCGTGCACTTCGCGCACGCCGGTCCGCTCCCGGGCATGCAGTACTTCGACGACTTCTTCTATCACGACGGGGACACCAAGACCTGGTGGTTCAACAAGCCCGAGCTGATGCAGCAGGCGGGGCACCGCTTCGGCGTCTACGGCCACACCGTGATGAAGGACGGCATCTACATCGACAAGGACCACGGCTTCGCCATGATCGACGCCCTCGGGCAGCTCCAGTTCCTGGAGATGATCCTGTCCGAGGAGCGGCTCGACTACTCGGTCACCACCCTCTGAGGGCGGCCCGCCCGCGTTCGCGCGCCTCGCTCCGGCGTCACCGCCAGCACCATGTAGACCTCGTCCAGGTAGCGATCTCCCGACCTCAGGGCGCGTGGCTGGGTACCCCAGGCGCGGAACCCGGCGGCCTCGTAGAGGTGCCGAGCGGGCGCATTGCAGGCGGTCACCGCCAGCTCGAGCCGCTCGGCGCCGAGCTCGTTCGCCGCGCGTACCGCGGCGCGGACGAGCGCCCGTCCCACGCCCGTCCCTCTGGCCCGGGGCGCTACGTAGAGCCCGTAGAGGTCGGCGCGGTGGCGCATCTTCAGGCGCGGCGACCGGACCACCGACACGACGCCGACCAGCTCCGCGTCCAGGAAGGCGCCGATGGCACGCTGTTCCTGCGTGCGCCGGCGTTCGGCCTGGAGCGCGCGGTAGGCCTCCAAGGGGGGATGCTCGTCGGGATGGGAGCCGAAGGCGTCGGGGCTCTCGCGCAGGGCCAGGCCGCGCAGGCCCCACGTCGCCTCGTCGTCCGCCGGGCCCAGCGGCCTCAGCGTCGGCGGGTCAGAGGGAGTAGCCGCCACGGGCGTCGTCCCGCACGAGCTCGCCGTTGCGCAGCACGAGCGTGCGCCGCTTGAAGCGGTCGACCAGGTCGCGGGAGTGGGTGGCGACCACGACGGTCGTGCCCTTGATGTTGACGTCGTTGAGGAGCTCGAGGATCTCCATGGCGGTGTCCGGGTCGAGGTTGCCCGTCGGTTCGTCGGCGAGGAGGAGAGCCGGGTTGGTGACCATCGCCCGGGCGATGGCGACGCGCTGCTGCTCGCCGAGGCTGAGCTCGATGGGGTAGGCCTTGCGTTTGTGCGCCAGCCCCACCTGCCGCAGGGCCAGCAGCGCGCGCTGCTCCATGTTGTTGCGCTGGCCCGTGGCGCGCAGCGCGAACTGGAGGTTCTCGAGAGCCGAGAGTTGCGCCAGCAGGCGATGGTCCTGGAAGACCATGCCGATGTGGCGCCGCAGGAACGGCAGGCGGCTCTCGCGCAGCCGCGTGACGTCCTGGCCGTTGATGTAGACGTGGCCCTCGGAGGGGGCGATGCGCCTGAGAAGCAGCGCCAACAGCGTCGACTTGCCGGCGCCCGAATGGCCGGTGATGTACGCGAACTCGCCCTTGCGGATCTGGAAGTCGACATCGCGCAGGGCATGCGTGTGCGTGCGCGGGTAGGTCTTGGTGACGTGATGGAACTGGATCATGGGGACGGAGCCACGGGTGCGGGATCACGGAGGCCCGGCTCCCGGCCTGCCGCTACTCTACACAAGCTCGGGGCGCCGTGGAGGCGAAGCGCTCAACCGTAGGCGGTGAGCGCCTGCAGCAACGCGTCGAAGGCGGCCTCGTCGTCGATGCCGGTGAGGACGTGGGCGTTGGGCGCCTCCCCGCGGCCCCCCGCGCCGGCGCCGGGCCGGCGGTCCACGACGGTCATGCCGCGGGTGTGCTCGCCGCGGAGCTCGACCGCGACGTGCCGCTCCTCCCCCTCGAAGAGCTCCGGCCGCGTCACCGCCAGGACCGCGCAGGGGTCGTGCAGCGGTGCGCCGACCTCGCGGCCGAAGGTTCGCGCGTAGGCCGCGCCGTAGGCCTCCAGCAGCTCGGCCGAGAACGCCGCCGGCGCGTTCCCGAGGGCGGCCACGGCCTCGCGACGGCCGGCCCCCACGACCAACCGGTGGGTCAGGTCGAGGCCGGCCATGACGATGTGCGCGCCGGAGCCGAAGACGACGGCGGCCGCCTCGGGATCGGCGTAGATGTTGAACTCGGCTGCCGCGGTCACGTTCCCCGGGCCGTAGCTTCCGCCCATGACGCTGATGCCGCGGAGGCGCGTAGCGAGGGCCGGCTCCTGGCCGAGCGCCAGCGCCACGTTGGTCAGCGGGCCCGTGGCGACGAGCCAGAGGTCGTCACGCGCCTCGGCGGCCTCGAGCAGGAAGTGCACGGCGGAGTGGGTGCCGGACCCGGCGGCCTCGCGTCGCAAGGGCGGCAACGTGGGGCCGTCCAGGCCGCTCTCGCCGTGGATGAAGGCCGCATGGCGCGGCTCGCCCACCAGTGGCCGCTCGGCACCGGCATGTACCGGAACGTCGAGACCCGCGATCTGGGTGACGATCAGGGCGTTGTGGAGCGTGCGCTGCAATGGCGCGTTCCCGCTGACGGCGGTGATGCCCACCAGCTCGGTGGTGGTGCCCGCCAGAAGGATGGCCAGGGCGTCGTCGTGGCCGGGGTCGCAGTCGAGCAGGACGGCGGGCGCCGACGCCGGCGCCGCGCTCACGACGGGTTCCCTCCCGCCGGAGGCGCGGCGCCGATCGCCGCGGGCGCCCGGCTCAAGCCTTGGTGCCTTTGCGCTCGTCCATGCCGCGTTCCAGGTCCTCCTCGTCGGGGAGCACGATGGCTGCGACGACGTTGTCGCCTGCGCCCAGGCGCATGATGGTCACGCCCTGCGAGGCGCGGCCGTAGCGGCTCACCTGGTCGACCTTGGTACGGATGAGGATGCCGTGCTGCGACAGCACGAACAGCTCCTCCTCGCCGAGCACGTGGTTGAGGGCCACCATCGTGCCGGTCCGGTCGGTGAGGCGGTGGGTGATGACCCCCTGGCCGCCGCGCCCCTGCAGCGGGTACTCCGACAGCCCGGTGCGCTTGCCGAAGCCGAGCTCGGTGACGCTCAGGAGCTCGGCGGTCTCGGCGTCGTCCTCGGAGATGGCCGCCAGGCTCACCACCACGTCGTCCTCCTTGACGCGGATGCCGATCACGCCCTGGGTGGCGCGGCCGGTCTCACGCACGGCGTCCTCGGCGAAGCGGATGGCCTGCCCGCCGCGCGTGCTCAGCACGATGTCGGCGTGACCGTCGGTGATGCGCACGGCCACCAGCTCGTCGCCGTCGACGAGGTTCACCGCGATGAGGCCGGAGCTGTTGATGTTGCCGTACTCGCGGATGGCGGTGCGCTTGATCAGCCCCTGGCGGGTGGCGAACACGAAGTAGCCGGGGATGTCGAACGCCTTGAGCGCAAGCACCGTCTGGACGGTCTCGCCCTCTTCGAGCGGCAGGATGTTGCGGACGTGGTTGCCTCTGGCGCCACGGTCGGCCTCCGGAAGGTCGTAGATCTTCTCGCGGTAGACGCGGCCGCGGTCGGTGAAGAACAGCAGGTACTCGTGCGTGGAGCCGACCAGCAGCATGGAGTTGACGTCGTCTTCCTTGGCCTTCTGCGCCGACACCCCGCGACCCCCGCGCGCCTGCGCCCGGTAGCTGGTGATGGGGGTGCGTTTGATGTAACCGCCGCGCGTCAGCGTCACCACCACGTTCTCCTCGGCGATCAGGTCCTCCTTGGAGATGTCGTCGGAGAGGTCGGCGATGGCGGTGCGGCGGGCGTCGCCGAAGCGGTCCTTGACGTCCAGCAACTCGCCGCGGATCACCCCCCAGAGCTCCTCCTCCTCGGCGAGGATGAGCTCCAGGCGGGCGATCTCCTCCTGCAGGTCGCGGTACTCCTCGTTGATGCGCTCGCGCTCCAGGCCGGTGAGGCGCTGCAGCCGCATGTCCAGCACGGCCTGCGCCTGGGCCTCGCTGAGCCCGAACTCACGCATGAGGCCGTCGCGCGCCTCGGGCCCGTCCTTGGACGCCCGGATGAGCGCGATGACGGCGTCGAGGTTGTCCAGCGCGATGAGATAGCCCTCGAGGATGTGCGCCCGCTCGCGCGCCTTGCGCAGCTCGTACTCGCTGCGGCGTCGCACCACGCCGGCGCGGTGCTCGAGGTAGAGCCTCAGCATCTCGCGGGTCGGCAGCAACCGCGGCGAGCCCTCGACGATGACCACGTTGTTCACCGCGAAGGTGCTCTGCAGCTGGGTGAACTTGTAGAGCTGGTTGAGCACCAGCTCCGGAACCGCGCCGCGCTTGAGCTCGAATACGATGCGCATGCCCTGCCGGTCGGACTCGTCCCGTAGCTGGGCGATGTCCTCGATACGCTTGCCCCGCACCAGGCTGGCCACCGTCTGGATCAGCGAGGTCTTGTTCACCTGGTACGGGATCTCGGTCACCACGATGGAGTGACGGTTGTTGCGTTCCTCGATGCGGGCGCGGCCGCGCACGCGGATGCTGCCGCGGCCCGTCTCGAGCGCCTGACGGATGCCGTCCCGGCCCATGATGCCGCCGGTGGGGAAGTCCGGGCCCTTGATGTGCTGCATCAGCTGCTCGTTGGTCACCGCCGGGTCGTCGATCATGGTGACGAGCCCGTCGACGATCTCGCCGAGGTTGTGGGGAGCGAGGTTGGTCGCCATGCCCACCGCGATGCCCGAGGCGCCGTTGACGAGCAGGTTGGGCACGGCGGCGGGGAGCACGTTGGGCTCGGCGGTGGTGCCGTCGTAGTTCTCCCGGAAGTCGACGGTCTCCTTGTCGATGTCGGCCAGCATGGCCTCGGCGACCTGCGTCAGGCGCGCCTCGGTGTACCGGTAGGCGGCGGCAGGGTCCCCGTCGATGGAGCCGAAGTTGCCCTGGCCGTGGACGAGCGGGTAGCGCAGGTTCCAGGGCTGGGCCATCCGCACCATGGCGTCGTAGACCGCCATGTCGCCGTGCGGGTGGTACTTGCCGATGACCTCGCCGACCACCCCGGCGCTCTTGGAGTGCTTGCGGTCCGACGCCAGGCCCATGCGCTGCATGGCGTAGAGGATGCGCCGCTGCACCGGCTTGAGCCCGTCGCGCACGTCCGGGAGCGCCCGGTCCACGATGACGGACATGGCGTAGTTGATGAAGCTGGTCTTGATCTCGTCCGTGATCTGGACCGGAACGACGGAACCCTCGTTCAAGTGCTGCCTCCTCGCAAGCTGAGCCTGGGAGCACGCGGCGCGGCCGAGGCTACCTCAGAAAGGTCCTCTGCGTCGGCGTGGATGGCCCCGGGCCCAACGCACGAGTCTACCATCCGCCAGCCCCGCCGGGCAAACCTCGAAGGCGCGCGAGAGAGCCGTTCAGGACAGGCCTCCCGCCGACCGCTGAAGCGCGGCCGGGCGGCTGCCGGGAAGGCGGCGGCACGCGCCGGTCCGCGGGCACGCGCCGCTCCGCCGGCACGCGCGCGTCCTGCGCCTCGCGCGGCAGGCGGGCGCGACCGGGATCGGGCGACCCCCTGGGGGAGGCTCAGTCTCCGGACGGGGCCTGGAGCGTGTAGAAGTGCCCCAGGATGCCGAGCGCGCGCAGGTCCCGGCCGGACATGGGAACGGTGTAGACGCTGGCCACCAGGTAGTTCTCGCGGCGCGCCTGCGACTGCAGGGCCGCTTCCAGCGCGTTCTGGGTCACGCCGCCGAGGAGCTGCCCGAAAGGGCCGCTCAGGCCGGACTGATGCGTGAGCTGGCTGTTCAGCCTGTCGGCGTAGGTGGCGGCGAACTGCCCCTTGTCGGGATTGGTCATGGCGAAGGCGATGACCAGCAGCACGACCAGGGCCAGGGGTAGCGCCCAGCGGGGGGTTGCCATGCGTCCAGCATAGCCCGCCAGCCGCCGGCGCGACTCCCTGGCCGGCCCGGCCCGCATGGTAGCGTTCGGGCCATGATCGACCGCTACGCCACCCCGGAGATGCGCCGTCTGTGGGGCGGCCCGTCGCGATACGAAGCGTGGCTCCGGGTGGAGCTGGCCGCGACCGAGGCGTGGGAGGCGTTGGGGGAGGTGCCGGCGGGCACGGCGGCCCGGATCGCCGCCGAGGTGGAGGCCCGGCCCCTCGACGACGCCTTCGCGCAGCGCGTGGCCGAGATCGAGGCGACCACGCGGCACGACATCGTGGCGTTCACCCGTGCGCTCGCGGAGCGGGTCGGCGAGCCCGCCCGTTTCCTGCACATGGGGCTCACCAGCACGGACGTCGTCGACACCGCTCAGAACCTCCTCCTGCGCGAGGCGTGCGACCTCATCCTGGCGGACCTGGCGGCGTTCTCGGAGGCGCTGCGCGCGAAGGCGGTACGCCATAAGCACACCCCCACCGTGGGGCGCACGCACGGCATCCACGCCGAGCCGATGACCTTCGGCCTCAAGTTCCTGAACTTCCTCGCGGCGCTGGGGCGCGACGAGGCCCGGCTCGGGCGCGCACGCGACGGGATCGCCGTGGCCATGCTGTCGGGCTCCGTCGGGACCTACGCGCATGTGCCCCCCGAGGTGGAGGCGCGGGTCGCCGCGAGGCTCGAGCTCGCGCCGGACCCCGTCACCAACCAGACGGTGGCGAGGGACCGGCATGCCGAGCTGATGAGCGCCCTGGCGATCCTCGGCACGACGATCGAGCGGGTGGCGTTGGAGGTGCGACACCTCCAACGCAGCGAGGTGCGGGAGGCGCAGGAAGGCTTCGGCGCGGGGCAGACGGGCAGCTCCAGCATGCCGCACAAGAAGAACCCCATCGCCAGCGAGAACCTCGCCGGCGTGGCGCGGCTCCTGCGCGGCAACCTGCAGGCCGCGCTGGAGAACGTGGCCCTCTGGCACGAGCGCGACATCAGCCACAGCTCGGTCGAGCGCGTCATCCTGCCCGACTCCACCACCCTGGCGAGCTACGCGTTGAGGCGCGCCACGCGGGTGGTGAGCGAGCTGGTCGTCGACGAGGGGCGCATGGCGGCGAACCTGGACCTCCTCGGCGGACTGGTGTACTCGCAGCGGGTGCTCCACCTGCTGATCGACAAGGGCATGAGCCGGGAGGCCGCCTACGAGGTGGTGCAGCGCAACAGCCTCCAGAGCTGGGATACGGGCCGGCACCTGCGCGAGCTGCTCGCGGAGGACCCGAGCAACCTGCTGAGCGCCTCCGAGCTGGCTTCGGCGTTCGATCCCGACTGGTACCTCCGCCACGTGGACTCTGTGTTCGCCCGTTTCGGGCTGTAGCAGCGCGTTTCCGCCGGGACCGGGGCCCGCTGCGGGCGGCCCGGCTCTGCTATCATCCGGGCGTGACCGCTCCCAGCGGAGTACCCCGACGAGGCGCCATGCGCTACGAGGGCAAGGCCAAGCAGGTCTTCGCCACGGACGACGAGCGCTACCTGATCGTCACGTACAAGGACGACGCCACCGCCTTCAACGCCGCCAAGCGCGGCACCATCCAAGGCAAGGGGATGGTCAACAACGCCGTGTCGGCCGTGCTCTTCGAGGTGCTGGCCGAGCACGGCGTGCCCACGCACTTCGTGCGGCGCATCTCCGAGCGCGAGCAGCTCGTCGAGGCCGTCACCATCATCCCGCTGGAGGTGATCGTGCGGAACCGCGCCGCGGGCTCCTTCGCCAAGCGCTACGGGGTGGAGGAGGGGCGTGACCTCGACCCGGTGGTCATCGAGTGGTGCTACAAGAACGATGCCCTGGGGGATCCGCCGCTGAACGACGCCACCGCCGTGGCGCTGGATATCGCTACGCCCGATGACCTGGAGACCCTGTTCGAGCTGGCGTCCACGGTGAACGACGCCCTGCTGCCGTACTTCGAGGAGAAGGGGCTCGAGCTCGTCGACTTCAAGCTCGAGTTCGGCCGCACCGCGGATGGGGAGATCGTGCTGGCCGACGAGATCAGCCCGGACACCTGCCGGCTGTGGGACCTGAGCACGGGCGAGAAGATGGACAAGGATCGCTTCCGTCGGGATCTCGGCGACGTCGAGGAGGCGTACCGGGAAGTGTACCGGCGCGTCGTCGAGGGCGGCGACCCGAAGCCGCTGCACGGTCAGGGAGCGGGCTGAGCGTGGCCGCCTTCCGGGCCGTCGTGGACGTCCTCCTGAAGCGCTCCATCCTCGATCCGCAGGGGCGGGCGGTGGAGGCCACCCTGGGTCGCCTGGGGCACGACAACGTCTCCGGGGTGCGCGTCGGCAAGCGCGTGGAGCTCGTTCTGGAGGGCGATCGTGCCGACGTCGAGCGCCAGCTGCGGCAGATCGCCGAGACCGTGTTGTCGAACCCGGTCATGGAGGACGTCGAGTTCAGCCTCGAGGAGACATGAGGGTGGAGGGCTGAGCGTGGTGGCGTCGAGCCCGAGTGTCCTGCGCGCCCGCGACGGCCTGGAGCTGGCGCTTAGCCGCAGGCCGGTCGACCACCCTCACGCGCTGTGCCTCGTGGTGCACGGCTACGCCGAGCACGCCGGGCGGTACGACGGTCTGACGCGCGCCCTCGCGGACGACGGCGTGGAGACCTTCGCCGTGGACCTGCGCGGCCACGGACGCAGCGCCGGGACGCGCGCGGACGTCCGCGACTTCGGCGACTACGTCCAGGACGTGCTCGTGCTGGGCGAGCACGCGCGGGCGCAGCGCCCGGGCTTGCCGGTAGTGGTCTTCGGCCACAGCATGGGCGGCACGGTGGCGCTGCGCCTGGCCCTGGAGCACGGCGACGCACTCGACGCGCTCGTCTTGAGCGCGCCCTTCCTGCGGCCCAGCTCGCCGCCGCCGGCGTGGCTCCTCGGCCTCTCCAGCTTCCTGGCGCGCGCCGCGCCGCAGTTGCCCGTCCAATCGCTCGACGTCCGCACCCTCTCCCGCGATGTGGCGGAGGTGGAGTCCTACCGCGAGGATCCCCTCAACTACAACGGCCGCATCAAGGCCCGCATGGGGCACGCGCTCGTCACCGCCGGCGCTCCCCTGCTGGCGCGAGCGAACGCGCTCGGGGTGCCCACGCTGATCGTGCACGGAGCCGCCGACAGGCTCGCCGATCCGCATGCCAGCGAGGAGCTGGCCGCGCGTATGCCGCGGGAGATGGTGACGCTGCGGCTCTACCCCGGCGCCTACCACGAGCTTCTCAACGACCTCGACCGCGAGGCGGTGCTCGCCGACATCCGCGACTGGCTCCGTGAGCGCGCGGGCCTTCAGCCCTCGAGCACGCGCAACACCAGGAACTTGAGGTAGCGCCCCTCGGGGAAGCTCGTCGGCACCGGGTGGTCGCGGGGCTGGCCGCGCTCCGCCACGATCTGCGCCTCGACGCCCGCGGCCCGCGCGGCGTCGGCCACCAGCCGCTGGAACGATTCCGGAGAGACCTGCGCCGTGCAGGACGCGGTGACCAATAGCCCGCCGGGCCGCACCGCGCCGAACGCCGCCCGGTTCAGCTTGAGGTAGGCGCGTTGCGCCCGCCTGCGCTGCTCGGCGCTGTGCGCCAGCGCCGGCGGATCGAGGATGACCATGTCGAAGCGCTCGCCGCGGCGCTCCAGGGCGGGGAGGAAGTCGAACGCGTTGGCGGCGGCGGCCTCGTGCCGGCTTGCGTCGAGGCCGTTGACGACGACCGTGCGCTCCGCCTCGGCCACCGCGCCCGTGGACACGTCGACGCTCACGACGCGCTCCGCGCCGCCGGCGAGGGCGTAGACGCTGAAGCCCCCGGTGTAGCTGAAGAGGTTGAGTACGCTCCGCCCCGCCGCCAGTTCGCGCACGAGCGCCCGGTTCTCGCGCTGATCGAGGAACAGTCCCGTCTTCTGCCCGCTCGAGAGGTCCACGTCGAAGCGGAGGCCGTTCTCCACGATGCGCTCGCGCGGCGGCGGCAGCTCGCCCCAGAGGGGCTCCAGACCGTCGTCGCCGCGCAGTGCCACCCCCTTGAGCCCCAGGCCGGTCCCGAGCTCGCGCGCGATCGCCGGCAGCAGCCCCGTGACGCTGGCGGCGTAACGCTTCATCACCGCGAAGCGGCCGTAGCGGTCGGCGACGATGGCTGGGAGGTAATCGCCTTCGCCGTGCAGAAGGCGGTAGGCGTCGGTATCGGCGGCGGCCGTGAGCGGGGCGCGCAGCTGCAGCGCCTGCGCCACGCGGCCCTTGAGGAAGGCCGCGTCGGGCACGGCCTCGCGGCGGAAGAGGCGTACGGCGATGGCGCCCTCGCCGTCGTACAGGCCGTGGGCGACCGCCCGGCCGGCTTCGAGGCGCACCCAGTCGCCGGAGCTCAGGCGGTGCCCGGGCAGGTGGTTGCGGTAGATCCACGGGTGCCCGGAGACCAAGGCCGGCTCCAGGCGCCGGCCGAGGTTGAGCGTGGCTAGGCCCATGGAGCGACTCTAACGCCGCCGGGGCCCCCGCGCGGGGGCCCCGGCACGGGCGGCGCGGGGTCCGCGTCGGGGCGGGCCCGGCCCGGCTTCCCGCCGCCGCGCAGGGACCCCGCGGCCCGCTCCGCGTGAGGGGACGGCCCTCCGGCACCGCTCACAGGCCGGCGGCGGCCTTGGCGTCGTGCAGGACCGCATCGAACATCGCCTCCGTGAGGCGGCCGGTGGCGGTGTTCTGCTGGCTGGGGTGGTAGACGTCGATCATCGGCGCCGCCCCCTTCAGGTCGTGGCACACGCCGTGAGCGAAGGGGTAGCGCGCCTTGACGAGCCGGTGCCCGCGGGCCTTCAGGAGCTCCAGGTAGCTGTCGTGGGCGATGCCGCCGAGCGCCAGCACGGCGCGCAGCCCGGGCAGGCGCGACAGGTCGTGCTCGAGCCAGGGCCGGCAGGTGGCGAGCTCCTCGCGCAGCGGTCTGTTGTCGGGCGGGACGCAGCGAAGGGCGGCCGTGATCCACACGCCGCGGAGCCGCTGGCCGTCGTCCCGCGCCCGCGAGTCGGGCTGTGACGCGAGGCCGCCGCGGTACAGGGCGGGGAACAGGAAGTCGCCGCTGGCGTCGCCGGTGAACATGCGGCCGGTGCGGTTGGAGCCGTGGGCGCCGGGCGCGAGGCCCAGCAGCAGCAACCTGGCTTCGGGATCGCCGAAGCCGGGGACCGGCCGCGCCCAGTAGCGCTCGTCTCGGTACGCGCGCCGCTTCGCGCGCGCCACCTCTTCCCGGTGCCGTGCCAGGCGCGGGCAGGCCCGGCAGGTCTCCAGCGCGGGCGGGTAGAAGCCGGCCGGCGCGGGCTCCGTCACCGTCCCGAGGACGTCAGGGCGGAAGCGATGCGCGTCAGCGCCTCGTCGAGGATGGCGCGGCTGGTGGCGAAGTTGAGCCTGGCGAAGCCGGCGCCGCCCAGGCCGAAGGCGGGACCGTTGTTGAGGCCGACGTGCGCGCTCTCGAGCAGCTCCTCGGCGGGGTCGTCGCCCAGGCCGGCGCGGCGGAAATCGAGCCAGGCCAGGTAGGTGCCCTGTGGGGCATGGACGCCCACCTCGGGCAGGTCGCTCGCCAGCCGGTCGAGCAGATGCGCGCGGTTCGCCTCGAGGTAGCGCAGGGTGTCCTCGAACCATGCCCCGGCAGCCGTGTAAGCGCCGATGGTGGCTGCCTGGGCGATGACGTTCGGCCCCGGAGCCACCCCGCGGGCGTGGTGGCCCAGGCGCTCCAGCATGCCGGGGTTGGCGCTGATGGCGAAGGAGAGCTTGAGCCCGGGGATGTTGAACGCCTTCGTCGGCCCGTAGAGCGTGAGCGTGCGCGCCGCCACCTCCGGCGCCAGCGCCGCCATGGGGCGGTGGGGTCCCTCGAAGGCGAGGTCGGCGTGCAGCTCGTCGGAGATGATCCACAGGTTGTGCCGCAGGGCGAGCTCGGCCAGGCGGGTGAGCTCGCCCTCGGTGTAGACCCGGCCCACCGGGTTGTGCGGGTTGCAGAGCATCAGCATCCGCGTGGCCGGCGTGAGCGCCTGCTCGAGCGCATCGAAGTCGATGGCGTACCCCTCCGCCTCGTCCAGCAGGGGCACCTCGACCGGCACCCGGCCGGTGTTCTCGACCGCCGCCTTGAAGGGCGGGTAGAGGGGGGTCAACAGCAGCGCCTCGTCGCCGGGGCCGGCGAACGCCTGCGCGGCCAGGTAGAGGCCCTGCACCGTGCTGCCCAGCAGGCGCACCTGCTCACGCGCGACCTCGTAGCGGTAGCGCTCGCGCAGCCGCGCCTGCAGGGCCTCGATCAGCCCGGGCAGCCCCGCGGTGAGGCCGTAGCCCAGGTTGTCGCTCTCCGCCTGCGCGCGGATCGCCTCCTTGACTGCGTCGGCGACGGGGAAGTCCATCTCGGCGACCCACAGCGGCAGCACCTCGGGTCCGAAACGCGTCCACTTGGCGTTGGGCCTGGCCTGAAGCTCGGCCAGCGAGAGCGAGTCGTAGCGGTGCGCGGACATGGGGCCGAGTCTACCAGGGGTCCTGGCCCGTTCCGAGGGGTGTGTTGCGGGGCGCCGCGCCGGGTGGGGGCGCACGCCGTGTCGCGGGCCGCCGGCGGCGGCCGACCCGACGCCCTTCGAACCGGCGGGGCCGCGCGTGCGCGGGTAGACTTGGGCGCCATGCGAACCGCCATCGACGTTCCGGACTGGGCCACGCACTTCGTCTCCGACCTGAGCGACATGGACCGCAACCCGCGTCGGCTGGAGCCCGGGAGCGGTCGCCAGTTGCCGCTGGAGCTGCCCGACGACGTCTACTTCGAGTACGCCTTCCTGGACGCGGAGGGGCGCATGCGGGCCGACCCCGACAACCCCCGCCGCGCAGACAACCCCTGGTACCCGGAGGCGAGCGCGTTGCGGGGGCCGGACTACCGGCCCGATCCGCTGGCCGATCCGCCGGAGCCTGCCCGGCCGGCCGCCGTGGACCGGCTGCGGGTCGCGAGCGAGCGGCTCGGCCAGCAGCGCAGGGTCATCGTGGCCACGCCGGCGGGGTTCGAGGGCGAACCGCTGCCGTTGGCGCTGGTGCAGGACGGCGTCGCCTTCTACCGGCTGGCACGCCTGGCCGACGTGCTGGCGGCCCTGCTGTCCGCCGGTGCGGCCCGGCCCGCCCGCCTCGCCTTCGTCGAGCCGGTGGAACGCTCGCGCGAGTACGCCTTCCACGACGGCTACCTGGAGTTCGTGTCCGGCGAGCTGGTGCCGGAGCTGCGCGAGCGGTATCCCACCTCGTCGAAGCTCGTCGCGATGGGGGCGAGCCTCGGCGGGCTGTTCAGCGCCAACCTGGCGCTGTCGCACCCCGGGCTCGTCGAGACCGTCGTGACCTTCTCGGGTGCCTTCGTCGGGCACCCGGACGACCGCGACTTCTACGCCGGCACGCGGTCGTTCGTGGCCGAGCGGCTGGAGGACGGCGGGGTGCCCGCGGGCCTGCGCTGGTACGCCGAGTGCGGCACGCTCGAGTGGCTCACCGACGTCAACCGCCGTGTGGCCGAGGCGCTCGCACAGGGGGGCGCGGAGTTCGATCACAGCGAGCGCAATGCCGGCCACAACTGGACCAACTGGCGCAACGGTCTGGCTCCGGCGTTGCGCTTCGCGTTCGCCCCCTAGGTCCGGTGTCCGGCCGGGCTGCGCGCGTCCGGAGCGGCGCCCCTGCCGGCGTTAGCATGGAGGGCGCCCGACGGCGGCCCCGGGCCGCCAGTTCGTAGGCGGGAGGAACCATGGACTACCGTACGGAGAAGGACACGCTGGGAGAGGTGCGCGTCCCGGCCGACCGTTACTGGGGCGCCCAGACCCAGCGCTCGCTCGAGAACTTCCGTATCGGGGGGCAGCGGATGCCCATCGAAGTGATCCGGGCGTTCGCGATCCTGAAGAAGGCGGCGGCCAGGACCAACGCCGAGCTGACCGACTTCCCCGCCGACAAGGTGGACGCCATCGAGAAGGCGTGCGACGAGATCCTGGAAGGGAAGCTCGACGACCATTTCCCGCTGGTGGTGTGGCAGACGGGCTCCGGCACGCAGTCGAACATGAACGTCAACGAGGTCATCTCCAACCGTGCCATCGAGACGCTCGGCGGTTCGATGGGCAGCAAGACGCCCATCCACCCCAACGACGACGTCAACAAGTCGCAGTCGTCCAACGACACCTTCCCGACGGCGATGCACATCGCCGCTTACCGGCTGCTGGTGGAGCACACGCTGCCGAGGCTGCGCGAGTTGCACGAGGCCCTGGACGCAAAGGCGAACGCGTTCATGGACATCGTCAAGATCGGGCGGACGCACCTGATGGACGCCACCCCGCTCACGCTGGGCCAGGAGTTCAGCGGCTACGCCGCTCAGGTGAAGTACGGGATCGAGACGGTCGAGCACAGCCTCGAGCACCTGCGAGAGCTGGCCCTCGGCGGCACCGCGGTCGGCACCGGCCTCAACACCCCCCCGGGCTTCGCGGTGCGCGTCGCCCAGGTGATCGCCGAGCTCACCGGCCACCCGTTCGTCAGCGCCGTGAACAAGTTCGAGAGCCTGAGCGCCCACGACGCCGTCGTGGAGGCGTCCGGGGCGCTCAAGCGCGTGGCCGTGAGCCTGCTGGCGGTGGCCAACAACATCCGCCTGCTGGCATCGGGCCCGCGCTGCGCCATCGGCGAGATCACCCTCCCCGCCAACGAGCCGGGCTCGTCGATCATGCCGGGCAAGGTCAACCCCACCCAGGCCGAGGCCATGACCATGGTGTGCGCCCAGGTGATCGGCAACGACGCCGCCGTCACCGTGGCCGGGACGCACGGCCAGTTCCAGCTCAACGTCTTCAAGCCGGTGATGATCTACAACCTGCTGACGAGCGCCCGCCTGCTGGGGGACGCAGCCGCGTCCTTCAGCGAGAAGTGCGTGGTCGGCATCGTTCCGAACCGGGAGCGCATCCGTATGCACCTGGACAACTCGCTCATGCTGGTCACCGCGCTGAACACCAGCATCGGCTACTACAAGGCCGCGGAGATCGCCCAGACGGCGCACGAGGAGGGCTTGACGCTCAAGCAGGCGGCGCTGAAGCTGGGCTACCTCACCGAGGCCGAGTTCGACGAGGCGGTCGTGCCCGAGCGCATGGTGGGCGAGCTGGCGGGGTGATCCGCCGGGCTGCGCCGCTTCGAGCGGGCTCGAGGCGGACGGGGCTCAGCGCGCGCCGGCCGACACGCCGCTACTTCTTGCGGTTGTCGATGACCTCGGCGTCCTGCGGCAGGTAGGTGACCTTCTTCGGATCCAGCCCCTGATCGAGCTCGAGGCCGCCCACCTTGAGGTCCGCGACCACCTTGCCATCCTGCTGCTTGAACACCAGCTCGCGCGGCAGCCAGTCGCTGGCGGGAACGGTGGCGGTGACGTCAAGGATGTTCGCCGACGGGTCCTTGTTCGTGAAGTCCAGGATGTAGGTCTTCTTGCCGTTCTCCGTCTTCACGTCCTGGATGCTGGCGTCGTAACCGGAGAATATCTTCTTCAGATCGAAGCTGACGACCGGCGAGGTCTGGCCGTTGGTGCCCGCCGGCAGCAACCCGCCCAGAGCGTCGGGGTCGTTGGCGTCGAAGAGCGTGATCTGGTTGGTCAGGAAGGTGTAGTTCTTGACGACGTTGCCGTCCAGCACGATCTGGTTGTCCGCGAGCGCGTCCGGCTGGTTGATGTAGGCGCTGGCGATGTGCTTGGGCGGGATCGCCTGGATGTCGACGTTCAGGAGGATCACCGTGCCGTCCGAATCGACCAGCTTCCCGGTGACGGTGAAGGTGGCGTCCTGGATCGCGTTCGCTGCGTCTTCGATGTTCTTCAGGACGGTGTCGACGTCCTGCTGTTGCGCGCCGGCGGCCGCGACGGCGGTGAGCGCCAGCAGGGCGGCGAGGGTCCGGCACAGCGCGCGCGCCGGTGACCGGAAGGAGCAAGACGGGGTTGGGTGCATTCTCATCTCCTGCGGATCGAAGGGCGGCGCTCCGGACCGTTGGGGGCCGCCGTGACTGCCGGCTCCCGCCGGCGGGGCGAAGCGCATGGGGCGCCCGGCTCGCGGCGGCCCCGCCCGGCGGTGCCCGGCGGGCACCGCCTTGGCGCACGCATGTTCTAGCACGCTCGGGGGGTGCGGGCGCACACAGGATACATGAAGGGATCTCAATGAAGGGCCGTTTAAGCCCGTCATCACGTGGTCCGCGGGAGGCGTGCTACCTTCTGCGGTAAGAAAGGAGGCCGGCAATGAGGAAAATCCTCTTCCTGATCACGCTCGCTCTTCCGCTGGCCTTTGCCCAGAAGATCGTCGTCAGCCCCGAATCGATCGTGGTGAACCCGAACCCCGCGCCGGACTTCAACGTCAGCGTGTCGCTGAACAAGGACCAGTCGGGCAACGGCAGGCCCGTGTACCAGCTCGGCGAGAACGTCCAGATCTCGGTGCGCGTGAGCCAGTCGGCGTACGTCTACCTGTTCGACGTGAAGCCCAGCGGCGAGATCACCCAGATCCTGCCGAACCACTACGATCAGCAGGGTCGGGACAACCACCTGCGCGCCGGTGAGACCCGCACCTTCCCGCCGCCCAACTCACGCTACAGCTTCAGCATCGCGCCGCCCAACGGACTGTCGAAGGTCATCGCGGTGGCCAGCAAGCAGCAGCTCGACACCAGCCAGCTCGCACAGTTCCAGAGCGGACAGAGCTTCGCCAGCAGCAACATCGGGCAGCAGGGCTTCGTGCAGGGCTTCGCCATCGTCGTCGAGCCCGTCCCGCAACAGGACTGGGTGACCGACACCGCCCTGTATTACGTCGGCAACCAGCCGCAGACGCCCGCCTTCGGCAACTTGAACATCGACTCCAGCCCGCGCCAGGCGCAGGTGTTCGTGGACGGCGACTTCGTCGGGTACACGCCCACGGACTACGGCACGCACCCGGGCCGGCACGACATCCGCATCACCAAGGACGGCTACGAGGCGTTCCAGACCAGCGTCAACCTGCGGCCCGGCGACACGCAGAGCATCAACGCCAACCTGCGTCCCGTCCGGCAGACCGGCAGCGTCTCCTTCGACAGCAACCCGCGCGGCGCCAACGTCTACCTCGACGGGAACTTCGTCGGCTCCACGCCGATCGGTCGGATGAACGTCGATTCCGGCAGCCACACCGTGCGCTTCTCGCTCGGCGGCTACCAGGACGCCCACGTGAGCTTCAACCTCGGCAACGGGGAGAGCCGGCAGATCAACGTCAGCCTCACGCAGGCGATGGGCACGCTGCACATCCGCGACAACGTGGGCGGCGCCATCGCCTACGTCGACGGCAACCAGGTGGGCACCATCGCCAACGGCAGCGGCCTGCTCACGGTGCCGAACCTGCAGCCCGGGCAGCACGAGCTGACGCTGGTGGCGCCCGGCTATCACAGCTACGTCAGCAGCTTCACGATCCAGGCCGGGCAGACGACCAGCCTGCAGGCGAGTCAGACCCACTTCTGAGCACCGTGAGACGAGCGGCTCCGACCCGCTTCCGGATCATCCGGGGCGAGCGCCACGGCGCTCGCCCCGGCGCTCTCGGGGCGGCGCGCGGGGAGCGCGCCGCGCTAGAATTCCCTCATGAGGCCAGATCCGTCTTCCGCTGTCACGGCGGTGGTGCTGGGCGGCGGCGAGCCGGGCGATCGCATGGCGGCCGATTCCGGCGTGGCGGCCAAGGCGCTGGTGGCGCTGGAGGGCAAGCCGATGGGCGCCTACGTGCTGGAGGCGCTTCGCGCCTGCACGTCGGTGGGGCGCATCGTCTACGTCGGCCCCACCAACGTGCGCCTGCGGGGGCTGTACGACGTCGCGGTGCCGAGCGGTCGGCGGTTGGTCGACTCGATGGCCCTGGGACTGGGCGCGGCGTTGGGGACCGCCCCGGCGGAACGGCTGCTGGTGGTCACGGCCGACATCCCCTGGATCACCGGCGCGGGCCTCGATGCCTTCCTGGCGGCCGCGCCGGACGCGGACCTGGTCTACCCGGCGGTCACCGAAGCGGCGTCCGTGGCGCGCTTCCCCCATCAGCAGCGCACCTACGCGAGGTTGCGCGACGGACGGCTGACCGGGGGCAACGCCGTGCTCCTGAAGGCCGCGGCGGTGCCGCGGCTCCTGCCGCTCATGGACAGCGCCTTCCGGGCGCGCAAGAACCCGCTGGCACTCGCCCGCATGTTCGGGCCGGACGTGCTGCTGGCGGTGCTGCTGGGTCGCGCCCGCATCGCCGACCTGGAGCGACGCCTGGAGCGCATCTCGGGCCTGCGCGCGCGCGCGTTGGTGACGGAGGACGCCGCCCTGGCGGCCGACGTCGACCGCGCAGCGCACCTTCCGGAGGGCCTCAGTGAAGGGCGCCCGAGCCTTCCAGGAGCGGGGGCCTAGCCGTGGCGGGCGCGCTCGCGGCGGGGGCGCCATGAGGCGTCCCGCGCAGCTCCGCAGCGCCGCCCTGTGGGGGGCGCTGGCTTCGGTGGCGTTCGCGCTGCTGGTGGCCTTCCTGGTCTTCCTGCTGCTGGGACGCGTGGGGCGGCTGGGGTTCTCCTCTTTCAACGCGGCGGGGCTGGTCGAGGGCGTGGCGTTCGTCATCGCCTACAGCGGAGCGATGGTCTACGCCCGCTCCGCGGTGCACCTCCCCAGCCCGACCTTGCTCACCTTCGGCCTGCTGGTGCCGCCCAGCGCGGGCAGCGCCGCCGGGCACATCCCCCAGGTGGACGCGGGATCGGTCGTCCATACCCTGGCCGAGAACCGGGTGGTCATCGTCAAGGAGGCGGGCGTGCCGGTGGGCGTGACCGGCCTCCGGGCCGACACCATCACCTCGTGGGAGGAGCTGGTCAAGGTGCCGTCGGCGGTCGCCGTCACAGAGCTGCGCGCCGTCCTCGCCCACGAGCAGCTCGTCGTCGTCAGCGACGGGGACGCCGTCCATGGCGTGATCACCCGCGACATGTACCTGGCGGGGCTGTGGGGGCGCTCGAGCTGAGATCCGGCCCGCGCCGCGCAGGGGAGGCGTAGGCCCCGAGACGGGCGCGGGTTCGCTCGCCCCCATAGACTGGCGCGTGCCGAGCGTCACGGTCCGCCTCTGCGCCCCGCGGGGTCGGCGATGAACATCGCCGTGTTGCTTCACAGCGGGGCCGGGGGCAGCGGCGTCGCGGCGACGGAGCTGGGCCTGAGCTTCGCGCGCGCCGGGCACGGCGTGCACTTCGTGGCCGACAGGGTGCCCTTCCGGCTGACCGAGCCCGCGCTACCGAACGTGTACTTCCACCAGGTGGAGTCGATGACCTATCCGCTCTTCGACGCGCCCTTGACGACGCTGGCGGAGGCGTCGCGGCTGGCGGAGGTCATCGAGGAAGTGGGCATCGACGTGGTGCACGCGCACTACGCCGTCCCGCACGCCACCGCCGCCATCCTGGCCCGCGACATGGTGCGCGGCGCGCGCCGGCCCGTGGTGGTCACCACCCTGCACGGCACCGACGTGACCCTGGTCGGGCTCGACCGCGCCTACCTTCGCACCACGCAGTACAGCATCGAGCACAGCGATCTGGTCATCGCCGTCAGCCGCTACCTCGCGGATTACACCAACCGCGAGATGGGCGTATCCGCGCGCATCCGCGTCATCCCCAACGCCGTCGACCACCAACGCTTCGAGCCCGCCGGCGACGCGGCCGCGCAGCGGCGCCTGCGCTTCGCGCACCCGGACGAGAAGCTGCTGGTGCACATCTCCAACTTCCGTCCGGTCAAGCGCGTGGAGGACGTCATCCGTGTCTTCGAGCGCGTCTCGGCGCGCATCGGCGCACGGCTGCTGATGGTCGGCGACGGCCCCGACCGGCCGGCGGCGGTGGCCCTGGCAGGGGAGCTCGGCCTCACGGGCCGCGTCTCCTTCCTGGGCAGCTTCCCGCGCATCGAAGACGTGCTGGCCGTGAGCGACCTGTTCCTCCTGCCCAGCGAGAAGGAGTCCTTCGGGCTGTCGGCGCTCGAGGCGATGGCCAGCGGCGTGCCGGTCGTCGCCAGCCGTATCGGCGGCCTTCCGGAGGTGGTGGAGGACGGCGTCACCGGGATCCTGTGCCCCGCCCGCGACGTCGACGCCATGGCGCGGGCGGCGGTGGACCTGCTCGGCGACGATGCCCGCCACCGTGCGTTCGCGGAGCGGGCGCGCGCGGTGGCGCTGGCGCGCTTCTCCGAGGAGCGCGTGGTTCCGATGGTGGCCAGGGCCTACGAGGACGCGCTGCGCGCTAGCGTCCCGGTCAGCGGCAGGTAGGGCGCGGCGTCGGCCTCGAGGATCTCGGCCTGACGGCCGCGGGCACGCGGCAGAAGACGCTCGCCGGCCAGCGCGACCATCGCGCCGTTGTCGGTCGCCAGGGCCGGGGGCGGGAAGGCCACCTCGAGGCCCGAGGACCGCAGCCGCTCGCGCAGGCGCGCGTTCGCCGCGACGCCGCCGGCCACGACCAGGCGCGCGACGCCGGTGTGGGCCACCGCGCGCGTCGCCACCCCCATCAGGGCGTCGACCACGGTGCGTTCGAAGCTGGCGGCAACGTCCGCCCGATCGGCGTCGGGCTCCCTCTCCAGCACGATGGCGACCGCCGTCTTGAGCCCGCTGAAGGAGAAGTCGAAGCCCTGCTGGCGTTCCATCGGCATCGGCAGCTTGACCGCGCGGTCGTCCCCGCGCTCGGCCAGGGCCGCGAGCGCCGGACCACCCGGGTACCCGAGCCCCAGCAGGCGGGCCACCTTGTCGAACGCCTCGCCGGCCGCGTCGTCGCGGCTGGCGCCGAGCTGCTCGATGCGGTCCCAACTGCGCACGAGGTAGAGGACGGTGTGCCCGCCCGACGCGATCAGGCACAGGAACGGGGGCGACAGGCGCGTGCCCGCCACCGCGGCGGCGATGTGGGCCTCCAGATGGTGCACCGCTACGAAGGGGAGGCCGCGCCCCCAGGCCAGGGCCTTGCCGTAGGCGAGCCCCACCAGCAATGCGCCCACCAGCCCAGGTCCGCGCGTGGCGGCGACGGCGTCGAGCGCTTCCAAGGGGGTGCCGGCCTCGTCGAGCGCGCGCGCCACCACGCCATCGAGCACGCTCAGATGCTCGCGGCTCGCCTGCTCCGGCACCACGCCCCCGAAGCGGGCGTGAAGGGCGGTCTGGGACTCCACCACGTTCGCGAGCACGCGGCCGTCACGGACCACGCCGACGCCGGTGTCGTCGCACGAGGTGTCGATGCCCAGGACGGTGGCCACGGGCAGAGCCTATCACCGCCGCGCCGCCCGCCGGGGGCGGGTAGACTGCGCGTCGTGAGCGATGCGGCGGACCATCTCGGCCTGGTCGAGGCGCATGTGGCGGGCGCCGGCTCGCTGTTGACCTCGCCGGCCGTGCGCGGCTTCCCCGCCGCGGCCCCGGGACTGGCCGAGCTGCTCGCGGCGCTCCCCGAGCTGACCGGGCGGGTGGCCGACGTGAGCGGCAGCGCGGGCGGCGGCGCGTTGGCGGCAGGCGAGGCGCGGGTGAGCGTGCTCGAGCCCTCCTACGCCGCCTTCCGGGCGGCGCGGCACCGCTTCGTCGGCGAGCCGCGCGTGGCGGTCTCCGCGGGCCTCCCATGGGACCTCGACGCGGAAGCCTTCGACGTGGTGCTGGCGCTGCCGCCCGGGGACCGCGGCAGCGACCGGGTCCGTGCCGAGATCGAGGCCTGCGCGCGCGCCCTCGCTCCGGGAGGGAGCGCCTACCTGGCGATGCACAAGGACCTCGGCGCCAAGCGGTACGAGCGCTTCGCCGGCGAGGCGTTCGCGGAGGTGGAGGTGATCGCCCGCAGCAAGGGGTGGCGGGTGGCGCGCCTGAGGCGCCCGCAGCCGGGGGGCGCGGGAGGCGGGGGCGGCGCCTCGTCACTCCCAGCGGACGCGGAACGCCAGCCGTGGCGCCGCTACGAGGCGCTCGGGCGCAGCTGGTGGGCGCTGCCCGGCGTGTTCGCGGCCCGTGCGCTGGATGCCGGCAGCGCCGAGCTGCTCACGGCGCTGGACGAGCTCGGCAACGCCTCGCTCGCCGGCGCCGACGTCCTCGACCTGGGTTGCGGCACGGGCGTGCTGGCCGCCAGGGTGCGCGATGCCGGCGCGCGTTCGGTGTGGGCGCTCGACGACGACCTCGCCGCGGTCCGAAGCAGCCGGCGCAACCTGGCGGGCGCGGACGCCCGGGTGCTGCACAGCGACCTCGACGCGGCCCTCGAGCCGGATCGGCGATTCGATGTGGTGGTGGCGAACCCGCCGTTCCACGTCGGCAAGCAGGTGCGCCTGGCACTCTCGCGGGCTTTCGTGAGGACGGCGGCGGCGCGCTTGCGCCCCGGGGGCGAGCTGCTGCTGGTCGCCAACCGGGCCCTGCCCTACGAACGCGAGCTGGAGCGCTGGCGGAGATTCGACACGCTGCGCGAGTCGGCCGCCTTCAAGGTCCTGCGCGCCCGGAGCTGACCCCGCCCTCCTGCACGGTGGCCGGCGAGACGGTCGTGGGGCCACGCTCAGTCGGGCGGGGGGGCCTCGGCCACGCGGTATCCCTCGCCCGCTCCCAGGTCCAGCACGCGCCCGCCCGCGCCCGCGAAGTCGACGAGCAGCGCGCGGCAGCGCTCGGCGTGGGCGTCGTCGGTGATGACGCCGAGGGTGGGGCCCGCGCCGGAGAGGTAGGCGGCGAAGGCTCCCGCCTCCCGTAGCGCGTCGCGGCACCGCACCAGCCCCGGTACCAGGGGCGCGCGGTAGGGCTCGTGGAGGACGTCGAGCGAGGCGACGCGGAGGAGCTCCGGACGGTCGTCGGCGACCGCCAGCGACCACATGGCGGCACGCCCCGAGGTGCGCACGGCGTCGCCCCGCGGGTAGCTCGACGGGAGGACGGCGCGCGCCTTGGCGGTGGGGAGCTCGAAGTCGGGCACGCCGTAGAGCAGCCGCCAGCCGGAGGGCAGCGGCAGGCTCGCGCTCACGAACTCGCCGGCGGCGTCCGCCGCGGAGACGGTGAAGCCGCCGAACACCGCCGGGGCGACGTTGTCCGGGTGCCCCTCGAGGCGCGCGACGAGCCGGAACACGCCCTCGCGTCCGAGGCGCTCCTCGAGCATGGCGTCGGCCAGGGCCGCGCCGGCCACCAGGGCGGCGGACGACGAGCCCAGGCCGCGGGCCAGCGGGATGGGGTTGTCGGCCTCGAACGCCACGCGCGGCGGTTCCAGGTCGAGCTCGTGGTAGACGGCCCTGAAGCCCTGATGAACGAGGTTGTGCGGGGAGTCGGGAACGCGTCCGTCGCCGCGGTAGGTGAAGCGGTCGTGCTCGGCCGGCCCGATTATGACGCTCAGGTCGAGGTCGAGGGCGATCCCCAGCGCGTCGAAGCCCGGGCCGAGGTTCGCGCTCGTGGCCGCCACCCGCGCCTGCAGCATAGGCCGCAATCTAGCATGGGAGCTCGGCGAGCGCGTCCGGCAGCGCGGCTACGACGTCGTCGGCGACGAGCCCCAGGCCGAGGCCCTCCGCGGCCAGCTCGCCGGCCGCGCCGTGCAGGAAGGCGGCCAGGCCGGCGCGCTCGAAGCTGTCGCCGCCGCCGAGCGTCGCCCCGAGCAGCCCCGCCAGCACGTCGCCGGTTCCGCCCACGGCCATGCCGGGGTGGCCGCGCGTGCTCACCGCCAGGCGCCCGTCGGGCGCCGCGATCACCGCGCCGGCGAGCTTGAGCACGCACACGGCGCCGAAGCGGCCGGCCAGCTCGGAAGCGCTGCCCAGGGGGTCGGCCAGCACGTCCTCGGCGGAGCGTCGCAGGAGGCCGGCGGCCTCGCCCACGTGCGGGGTGATCACGCAGCTGCCGTGGGCGCGCGTGGCTTCCTCCAGGCCCGCGCCCGGCGACAGCGCGCCGGCGTCGAGTACGGCCGGACCGGAGAAGCGCCGGAGCAGGTCGGGGATCCAGGGCAGTGCCCGGGCGTCGAGGCCGGGGCCCACCACCAGCGACTGGGCGCGTTTGGGCTCGAGCTCGTCCAGTGCGGCGAGCGGATCGTCCTCCTCCCAGGAGAGCGGTTGGAACACGACCTCCGGCCAGCCGCCGGGCGCCCGCGCCGCGGCCGCCAGCGTCACCAGCCCTGCGCCGCCGCGGTACGCCGCGCGGCAGGCGAGCTCGGCCGCGCCGAGGTACCGCTCCGAGCCGGCGACCACGAGGACCGTGCCGGCGGTGTACTTGTGCGCGTCGGGGGGCCTCTCCGGCATCCAGGCGCCCACCGCCGTGCGGTCGAGCAGGAGCACCCCGGACGCCGCCTCCAGCAGCTCGCGCGGGATGCCGATGTCGGCGATCACGGTGGCGCCGAAGGCGGCGCGGGCCGGGTAGAAGGCGCTGGCCACCTTGGCGCCGGCGAGCTGCACGGTCAGGGCGGCCCGCACGTGCGGGCCGGGCGGGCGCGTCCGATCGGCGGACACCCCCGTGGGGACGTCCACCGCCACCACCGGCAGCCCGCTCTCCGTCACCTTCTCGACCACGCGCACCAGCATGCCGTGGAGGGGCCTGTCCAGGCCGCTGCCGAGGAGCGCGTCGACCACTACGTCGCAGCGCTCCAGGGCCGCTTCGAGCGGCGCCTCCTCGAGCGGCGCCGGTGCCAGGCCGTGCGCGCCGAGCGCCCTGCGGGCCACCGCCGCGTCTCCCGAGGACGGCTCGTCGGACATCTCCAGCACGCGAACGTCCACGCCCGCCGCGGCCAGGAAGCGGGCGGCGACGTAGCCGTCGCCGCCGTTGTTCCCTTTGCCGCACAGCACCAGCGCCCGCTCCCCCTCGGGGAAGCGGCCCCGCAGGGCCTCGGCGACGGCACGGCCGGCCGCCTCCATGAGGAGCTGCGCCGGCATGCCCGCGTCGGCAGCGGCCGCGTCGGCGGCGCGCATCTGCGCTGCGGTGTAGAGCCTCATGGGTCCAGTCTAACGCCGGGCTCGGGTATCATCGTGGCATGAAGCCCATCTACGACGGCCCTCCCGACGGCCTCGAGGAGCGGCTCGGCCGGCCCGGGGAGTACCCCTTCACCCGCGGCATCTACCCCGGCATGTACAGCCAGGGGCGGCTGTGGACCATGCGTCAGTACGCCGGCTTCGGATCCGCCGAGGAGTCGAACGAGCGCTACCGCTACCTGCTGGCGCAGGGGGTGGCCGGGCTGTCGGTGGCGTTCGACCTGCCCACGCAGCTCGGCCTCGACCCCGACGATCCGCTCGCCGCCGGTGAGGTCGGACGCGTGGGGGTGTCCATCGCCACCATCGACGACATGCGCACCCTGTTCGACGCCATCCCGCTCGAACAGGTCACCACCTCGATGACCATCAACGCCCCGGCGATGATGCTGCTGGCGCTCTACCAGCTCGTGGGGGAGGAGCAGGGGGTAGCGCCGGAGAAGCTCAAGGGCACGGTCCAGAACGACATCCTCAAGGAGTACGTGGCGCGCGGCACCTACATCTACCCGGCGCGGCCGAGCATGCGGCTGGTGACCGACCTGTTCGCCTACTGCGCCGGCGGGCTCCCCAACTTCAACACCATCTCCATCTCCGGCTACCACATCCGGGAGGCGGGCTCGACGGCCGCTCAGGAGATCGCCTTCACGCTGGCGAACGCCAAAGCGTACGTACGTGCGGCCATCGGCGCCGGCCTGGAGGTCGACGCCTTCGCGCCGCGGCTGTCGTTCTTCTTCGCCTGCCACAGCCGCCTCCTGGAGGAGGTCGCGAAGTTCCGCGCCGCGCGGCGCATGTGGGCGCGCATCATGCGCGAGGAGTTCGGCGCGCAAGAGCCGAAGTCGTGGATGCTGCGCTTCCACACCCAGACCGGCGGCAGCACCCTCACCGCGCAGCAGCCGGACAACAACGTGGTGCGCACCGCCTATCAGGCGCTGGCCGCGGTTCTGGGCGGGACGCAGAGCCTGCACACCAACGCTCTCGACGAGGCGCTGGGGCTGCCCACGCCGGCCTCGGCGCGGCTGGCGCTGCGCACCCAGCAGCTGCTCGCCTACGAGACGGACGTTCCGGAGGCGGTCGATCCCCTGGGCGGCAGCTACTACGTGGAGCGCCTCACCGACGCGCTGGAGGAGGAGGCGCTGAGCCTGCTGACGCGCGTCGAGGAGCTGGGCGGGGCGGTCAAGGCCATCGAGGCGGGCTTCGTGCAGCGCGAGATCGAGGAGTCCGCCTACCGGCAGCAGCGGGAGATCGAGGCGGGCGAGCGCGTGGCGGTGGGCGTCAACCGCTTCCGGAGCGAGGACGAGGAGGGCGACGGCGGCGCGAGCGTGCCCGTGCAGGCGATCGATCCGGAGTTGCAGGCGCGCCGGGCCGCCGCGGTGCGGGCCTTCCGGGCGGCGCGCGAGGCGGCGCCGGTCGCGGACGCCCTGCAGGCGCTGGAGCGGGCCGCGGCCGGTAGTGACAACCTGTTCCCGGTAGTGAGGGACGCCTTCCGCGCCCGCGCCACGCTCGGCGAGGTGGCGGGCGTGCTGAGGCGCGCCTGGGGGGAGTACCGCTAGCCCGTTCCGGGTAGGCCCCGTGGGCCCGGATGCCCTCGGGTCGAGACCTCGACCGGCCCGCTGTCGAGAGCGGAGAGTGCCATGGCGCGCAGCACCGCGATGTCGGCCGCGGCGTCCTCCACTGTGGTGAGCGGCTCGGTCTCCTCGCGGACGCAGCTGGCGAAGGCGAGCAGCTCCTCCTCGAACGCTTCGACATGGCCGTGATCGAGGGCGGTGGTCGTGACCGCCGCGCCGTCGTGCGCGCGTACTTCGAGGCCGGTCACGGCATGCTCCAGATAGGGTGACGGGAAGCGCAGTTCCAACCTGCGGCCGGCGGCGTGGACACCGATGGTCTCGCGGTAGTCGAGATCGTCGTCGAAGTAGCACCAGCTCATGGTTCCGACCAGTGCAGGACCGAAGTCGAGCACGGCGGTGAACGCGTGCCCGTTCTCCCAGCAGCGGGCGGACGCCACCCGTGTGGCCTCGCCGACCAGGTTCCTGACGGCGTTGACATCGTGCACGAGGGAGCCGAGGAGGACCTCGGTGTACATGTCGAGGGCCCACGCCGGCCGTTCGCCGAGCGCTTCGCGCGCGAGCGCCCGGCCCTCCTCGCGAAGGGCCGTCAGCGTCGCCTGCGGCACGTCGCTGGCGCGCGCCACGCCGTGGTGCTGGATGTACCGGCGCTCGCGGGGGTGGAGCACCGTGACCTGGACCAGGTGGGGGGCCGGGCCGTCCGCCAGCAGTGACCGCGCGCGCCGAAAGGCGGGGTCGAATCGCTTCATGTAGCCGACCTGAACCACCACGCCGGCGCGGTCCCGGGCCATGGCCAAGTCCCGCGACTCCCGCTCGGTGTAGCACAGCGGTTTCTCGACCAGGAGGTGCTTGCCGGCCTGGGCCAGGGACGCCGCCACGGCGCCGTGCGAGCCGCTGGTGGCGATGACGACCGCATCCACGTCGGCTGCGGCGAGGGAGGCCGGGTCGTTGGAGGCATCCGCGGCGCCGAAGCGCGCCGCCACCTCGGCCGCAAGCGCGCGGCTGATGTCGACGACGCGGACGAGCTCGAAGATGTCGCGGTGACGGTGCAGGTAGCGGAGGTGCATCATCTGGGCGATGGCGCCGGCGCCCAGCACCCCCACCCGGATGCGTGGCGGCGTCATGCGGTCCCCTCCCCGCTTCGCGTGCGCAGCGGGTTGGTCACCGCCGCAAGGGCGCCGTCCGCGGCGCGGAGCTCGAGCAGGCACCAGGACGCGGGCGACAGGGAGACCTCCGCCCGCGCGCTCCCGGCGCCGGGGCGCCCTCCCGGGCCCGTCCCCGCGGCAGCTGCCTCGACGGCGGCCGGCGAGGCGGGCCATTCGTGCCGAACGCGCCCGTTCACGACGAGCCGGACTGTCGACCCTGGCTCGGCGTGCAACCAGCTCGCCTGCACGTCGGCGGCGCCGGCCGCGACCGTGTCGCCGGGCTCCCCCCGCCTGCCCGCCGCGTCGACGGCGCGGAGCTCGAGGTGGGGGCCACGGCTTAGGTAGGACCGGCCGGCGTCGACGGCAGCGAGGACGGCCGCCGGGCTCGAGCGGTCGCAGCGGACCACGTCGAAGCGTACGCCGTGGATCATGAGGGAGGCGTCGTGGGCGTCGCTGCCGGCGGTCGCGAACACCGTGTGTCCTTCGTCGAGCCAGCGGTACCAGAGCGCCAGCGCCTGCTCGTTACGAACGTCGCCCGATCCGCCGTTGAAGATCTCGACATGCCGGGCCGGGCCCGGCGAGGTGTCCGGGTACAGCCAGCGGCAGCCGGTGCAGGTCGGGTCGCCGGCGCTCGTCGGATGCGCGATGACGAATACGCCGCCGCGGCTCGCGACCTCGCGCGCGATCTGCGCCATGCTGCGGCGGCCGTCCGCCACGCGCCAGTCTGTCCAGTCGCGCAGGCCCAGGGCGAGCGCGTGCCCCCAGAAGGTCGTCAACTCCATGCCGGGGAGGACGATCAGACCCGGGTCCTGCGCCTGAGCGCCGAGCAGCTCGTCGAGGCCGCTCACGGTGTTGTGGTCGGAGAGCGTGACGAAGTCGAGGCCCAGGGCGCGTGCCCGCACGACCAGCTCGCCGCTGTCCCAGCGGGCGTCGGAGTGGCGGCTGTGGGCGTGCAGATCCCCTCGCAGCCAGCCTGCGGGCAGAGGGGGCAACGGCGGTCCGGCGGGACAGTCCGCCGGGGCCGCGGCCGGACCTCGGTACGGCGGGCGGCCCGGGACCTCGCTCAGGCACTCGACGGCGAGCTCCGCGACGCATCCGGCTTCGCCATGGATCATGTGGGTGTCGATCTCGACGGTCCAGCGGCCGTGGGCGAGTGGGCCCGGAAGGTAGCCGGGGGTCGCCCAGCACTCACCGATGACGACTTCGTGTGGAGCGTCCAAACGGTGCCGGTGGCCGGCTCCCCGGAAACCTTCCGGTCCGAACACGCTCAGGCACAGCATGTTGCGCACGCCGCCCGCCAGCAACGGGGCGAAGTCGAGCCCGATGCGCAGCGCCCGCGTGCCGGCGGGGACCTCCACCGCGTGTTCGAGGTGGCGCTTGCTGTCTTCGCTGGTGAGTGTCAGGCGTAGTTGCGTCTTCATCGAGCCCCAGGACTCCGGCGGTTGCGTTGACACCAGCATGCGGGCGGCCTATTCTACGCCCATCGACAATCTGCGCTGGCCGGGTCGGAGTATCGAACCGGTTCGAGGCCTCCCCGACTGGGGAGAGGGGAGAGGTCGAGTTGCCAGAATCGGTAGCTCAGCTCGACGGGAGCGGCTCGAGGTTCGCGTCGGGACCGCCGGTGCCGCGGGCCCCGCGAGGGAGCCTCCGTTGGGCTCCTGGCGGCGGTGACGGTGCCAGGATCTGTCTCGGCCACGATGACGACGAACGGCGCCGTAGCCAACCGGCGGCGCGCTGCACTTCCCCGAGGCCCCAATCGCGCGGCGCAAGCTGCCGGGTGTGGGAGCAGACCACGAAGGAGGTATGCACATGGCCCATTCGAGGCACGCGTACGGAGCGGTCGAGCTGAGCCCCGGTCGCTGGGTCTCCCGCGGTGTGGGGCACGCGCTCGTCGCGACGGTCGCCACGCTGCTACTCACTGCTGGCCTCGCGTTCGCGCAGGGCAACCCGTGCGGCACGTCCGACAACGTCACCTTGAACTTCTACTCGGGCGGTGACGTGAACGTGCAGAACCTGTGGCAGAACGACATCCTCCCTGCCTACAGGAAGGCCTGCCCCAACGTGACGCTCAACCTGGTGTTCTCCGAGCACGGCACGGGCGACCAGCTGACCTTCGACCGCATCGCCGCGGCCAAGCAGGCCGGCAAGTCCTCGGGGGTCGACATCTGGGAGACGGGATCGCTGCTTCAGAATGGCGGCGAGGCCGGTCTCGTCGACAAGGTGTCGGCAGACATCATCCCCAACCTGAGCAAGGTTGACCCGGCCGTCCTGGCGCAGCGCGGCGGGTACGGCGTCCCGTATCGCGGCAGCTCCGTAGTGCTCGCCTACGACAGCAGCCAGGTGAGCAACCCGCCCACGACGCTGCAGGGCTTGTTCGACTGGATCCGAGCCAACCCCGGAAAGTTCACCTACAACCCGCCCGACACCGGCGGTTCCGGTGACAACTTCGTCCAGGCCGTGCTCAAGACCAGTGTCGATCCCGGCGATCTGAGTACCTTCCAGACGGACTACCAGCCGGCACTCGAGTCCGAGTGGGACCAGGGTTGGGCGGTTCTCAACGGCCTGGGCAAGGACATGTACCAGGGCGGCTTCTATCCCAAGGGGAACGCCGGCGTGCTGCAGCTGCTCGGGCGCGGCAGCATCGCCATCGCGCCCGTGTGGTCGGACATGGCCCTCAGTTACCTGCAACAGGGGCTCCTGCCCGACAACGTGAAGCTCGAGCAGCTCGATCCCCCGTTCAACGGCGGCGCCTCCTACGTCGGCATCATCGCCGACAGCCCCCACAAGGCTGTCGACTACGCATTCCTGAACTGGCTCCTGACCCCGGACGTGCAGGCGATCGTCATCGACAAGATGAACGGCTATCCGGGTGTGAAGTGGGATTACGTGCCCCAGGACGTGCGCACCAAGTTCGCTGCCATCGCCAAGAGCTACAGCTTCGGCTTCAGCTCGAAGTTCGACAACGACCTGCACCAGCAGTGGTACCAGAAGGTTGCGGGTGCAAAGAAGGAGTAAGGCTCTCCAGTCCAGCGTGACGGTGGGCGCGGCCGGTCGCCGCGCCCACCGCCGAAGGTTCGTCGAGTCGGCTACCGGTCTGCTGATGGCGCTGCCGCCGTTCGTGCTGGTGGTGCTGCTCATCGTGCTGCCCGCCGTCGACGCGACCGTGTTCTCGCTGGGCCGGGTGCCAATCAACAATGCGGCGTTCAACACGGGCATGCACCTGGTCCGCTCGACGGGCCTGACGCTGGAGGTCTACCGGCAGCTCTTCGCCAGCCGCTTCTTCAGGCAGGACCTGGCGCTCACTCTGGTCGTCACGGGCGTCTCGGTCGTCCTGATCGTGATCCTCGCCTACGTGCTCGCGCTTTACGTGCGGTTCAGCGAGGGCTTCCTGCCCAGGGTCCTGCGGCAGCTCTACCTGGTGCCGATGTTCATCCCGGTGGTCATCGCTTCCTATGCCCTCACGACGTTCTATGTCGATCACGGCCTCCTGCACGCCCTGTTCACGCACCTGGGGCTGCACTATGGCTCGCCGATCTACCACCAGAACGGCATCGTGCTCGGTCAAGTGTGGCAGGGAATCCCCTTCGCGGTGCTGCTCCTCAGCTCCGGGCTCGATGGCCTGGCCCAGGAGCAGATCGAGGCCGCGCGCGACGCGGGCGCGAACGCACTCACCGTGTTCCGGCGGATCGTGCTTCCCCTCAACGTTGTTCCGCTCCTGATCGTCGGGACCTTCACCTTCATCGGCATCATGGGCAGCTTCACGATCCCCTATCTCATCGGCCCGAACGCGCCCCAGATGCTGGCGGTGGAGATGCAGGCGCACTTCACCAGCTACAACCAGCCGCAACCGGCGGTCGCGATGGCGGTGGTCACCTTCCTCATCGCTGCGGTGGCGGGTGCCTTCTACGTATGGGGGACGGCGCGCTCCTCGCGGAGGTCGGCATGACCTCGTGGACGTGGTTCCTGCGTCAGGGGCCGCTGCGGCGCAGCATGGGCGTGATCCTGGTGCTGGCGCTCGGCGCCTTCATGCTTCTCCCCATCGCCACCATGGTGATGTGGGCGTTTGCGGACAAGTGGCACTTCCCGGGCCTGATACCGCAGAGGTTCTCCATCCGCTGGTGGAAGTGGGTATTCGAGAACGGCAACGTGGGCAGAGCCATGGTCTACAGCTTCACTACGGCCCCCGTGGTCACCTTGCTTTCGGCCGTGGTGTGCGTGCCGGCCGCCTACAGCTTCTCGCGCATGCGCTTCCCCTTGAAGCGCTTCCTGTTCGTGTCGCTGCTTGCGACCAACGCCTTTCCCAAGTTCGGGCTCTACATCTCCATCGCCACGCTCTTCTACCGGTTGGGCCTGATGAACACCTTCGCCGGCGTGGTGCTGGTGCAGCTCATCAACACCCTGGTGTTCATGACCTGGATCCCCTCGGCGGGCTTCGATAGCGTGGGGCGCGAGCTCGAGGAGGCGGCCCGCGACGCCGGCGCCAGCCGGTGGCGGGTGTTCTGGCGTGTGACCCTTCCCCTGGCGATGCCCAGCATCATCGTGGCTGCCATCCTGGCCTTCATCGCCGCCTTCGACGAGGCCCAGGGCACGCTGGTCGTGGGCGCCCCCAAGATCACGACCATGCCCGTGCTGATGTACACCCTCGTGGCCAACTACCCGGAGCCGGTCAGCGCCGTGTTCTCCATCCTGCTGGCTACGCCGTCTGTGGTGCTGCTGCTGATCGCGCGGCGCTACCTCCTCGCCGGATACCTGGCCGCGGGCTTCGTGAGGTGAGCCGGATGCTGCAGCTCGAACTCGATCGTCTCTCCAAGCACTACGGGGCGTTCCGCGCCGTGGACGAGCTGTCACTGGCGGTGGAGGAAGGGGAGTTCGTGTGCTTCCTGGGGCCATCCGGGTGCGGCAAGACGACCACGCTGCGCATGATCGCCGGGTTCATCCGCCCCGACGCCGGGGACATCCGCATCGATGGCCGGAGCGTGCTCGACCAGCCTCCGGAGCGCCGCCCGACCGCCATGGTGTTCCAGCGTTACACCCTGTGGCCGCACATGGACGTGTGGCACAACGTGGCCTTCGGGCTGCAGCTGCGGCGCCAGCCGCGAGAGGAGGTGGACCGGGCCGTTCGCGAGGCTCTGGATCTGGTCGGGTTGCCCGGGTCCGAGCAGAAGTTCCCGCCACAGCTCTCCGGCGGACAGCAGCAGCGCGTGGCGCTGGCGCGTGCGCTCGTGCTGCAGCCCCGCATCCTGCTGCTCGACGAGCCGTTCTCCAACCTCGACGCCCAGCTGCGCGTGCGCATGCGCGAGGAGGTCACGGCTATCCAGCGCCGCGTGGGCATCACCACCGTGTTCGTCACCCACGACCAGGCCGAGGCGCTGGCCATCTCCGACAGGATCGCCGTCATGCGGGACGGTGTCATCCAGCAGGTGGCGCCGCCTGCCGAGATCTACGCGCGTCCAAGCAGCATCTCCGTGGCCACCTTCATCGGGCACATAAACATGCTCGACGGAGCCATGGAGAGCGGCAGGATTCGGGCCGGGCCGTTCGATCTCGGCTGGGCCGAGGGAGCGGCGCTGGACGGCGCCGCCCGCCTCGACGTCGGGACCCGTCCCGAGGACGTTCTGCTCGGCCCGCCCGGCGGGGGCGTGGCGGGGGCGGTGACGCAGATGATGGACATGGGCCACTACCGCCAAGTCATGGTCACCGTGGACGGCATCGCACCCCTCACCGTGTTCGTCGACAAGGAGCACGAGGTGCGCATGGGCAACTGCTCGGTACGCCTGCGCAAGGGGCTGGTGTACCGGGACGGCAGCCTTGCGGCTGAAGTCCGCGCCGTGGCGGCGGCCGAGGTCGCCGAGGGCGGCCGCGGGCAGCGCGCGTGATGGAGGCCGGTCGCTCGTTGCCGCCTCGCGGCCGTGGGCTTCCGGCGCCGCTGGCGGAGCGGCTGGCCGCCGGTTGTTGGATCCGCACCGCGCATCGAGGGGCGCCGAAGGTGGCGCCGGACAACACCCTGCGTGCGCTCGAGGCGGCCGCCGCCATGGGAGTGGACCTGGTGGAGGTGGACGTTCGCCGCACGCCTGACGGCGTGCTGGCGTTGTGGCACGACGCCGCGGTGGGGTCCGGCGGGCGCCTGCCGATAGCGCGCACGCCGTACCCGGAGCTGCGTTCGGCCGTGCGAGAGGCGCTCGGCGAAGAACTCGTCGACTTGCCGGCAGCCGCGGCCACCGTGAAGGGGCGGGCTGGTCTGATGGTGGATCTCAAGGAGCCCGGGCTGGTGCCGGATATCGTGGCGGCGCTCCGTGCCGGGGAGTTCGAGGATGCCGTGGTGTGCGGTGACTTCTGGCGCGACCTGCGCGAGGTCAAGCAGCTTGCGCCGGCCCTGGGCACGTCCTTGACGCTGGGTGTCGGCTGGCGCGAGGGCGTCGCCGGCCCGCGTGTGGAGGAGATCGACACGGACGCGGTCACCGTCGCCTGGCGCCACGTCAACCGGGACTTCCTGGGGCGCTGCCACACGCGCGGGCTGGCGGTGCTGGTGTGGACCGTGGACCGCCCCTTTCGCATGCGACGCCTTCTGCGCCTCGGGGTCGACGGCCTGACCAGCAACCGCCCCGACTTGTTGATGAGCCTCGAAGCGCGGCGCTAGGCGGCCTGGCGGACCTCGTTGTCGTTCCCGCCGATGAGTTTGGAGATGGCGTCGACGGTGGCATCGAGGTGGCTGCGCCCGTCGGGGAGCATGGCCGTGGTGGACAGGTAGCCGTCGCGCCCCATGTGCCCCATCGGACCCAGCCGCACGTTCGTGACGAGGCCCTTCGCCCGCGCCTGGTTCCACGGCGAGTAGCGCACCAGCGGCCAGCGTCCGGCGAAGAAGAGCGTGCCGATCCGGTGGATGGCGTCGCGGTCGCCGTAGAGGTAGTAGAGGTGGCGCACCTGCAATGCGGCGGGGTCCGAGGCCATCACGCCGCCGAGCGCGATCACGTCGACCGGGGCGCCCAGGATCTCGTCGAGGTGGCCGGCGGCCCCCAGCGCGATCTGGCCGCCCCCGCTGTAGCCGATGAGGGTGACGCGGGTGCCGCTGGCGGGAACGTAGCCGGCGGCCAGCAGCGCCTCGGTGATGAGCTCGGCGCTGCCGTGGTTGTAGATGGGCCCGTAGCGGCGGTCGGCGGAGACCGCCACCTGCCACAGGTTGCGTAGGTTGATCACCATGCCCGCCAGCTGCGCCAGCGCCCGGCGGCTCAGCTTCATCTTCAACGCCCAACGCCAGAAGCGCGAGAACACGCGTTCGGCGGTGAGCGCGTGGTTGGTCACCGAGTAGGGGAAGACCTCCAGCACCCGGGCGTCCGCCAAGCGTTCCCTGAGGCGTTCCAGCAGCACGACCTCACGCCGGGCGAAGGCGCGCTCCGCCACGCTGTGGATGCCCGACAGGAACACCACGAAGTGCCGCGCGGGCGGCTCGTCGCCGTGTCCTTCGACGTGTACCGGATGCTCCTCGCTGCGCCTCCCGAACCAGCCCGCCCACCAGCCCAGCGCCTCCAGGGGCGCGAGGGCGCCGGCGAGCAGCAGCGCCAGGAGGCCCAGCCCTGCCAGCACGGCGATGTCTGCGCCGTGCACGCTAGAGGCCCCGTTCCTCTTCCAGCACTTCGGTGAGCGGCACCAGCCGCCGGCCGGCCACCGCGACGCGGAGGCGCTTGCCCAGCCCCAGCACGGGCCGCCCGATGGTGCGCTGAAGGAGTTGCAGGAGCATCCAGCCGAGGGCCGCGGCCGCCACGCTCTCGAGCGCGCTCAGGTGGAACACGGTGCGGCTCGCCACGACGATGGCGAGCAGATTCCATACCGACAGCGACGCTGCCACGAACGTGCCGAAGTAGGGCGTGAGCACCAGCAAGCCGAACAGCTGCGGGCTGTAGGCGAGCCCGACGGTTCGCAGCGCGTTGAGGTAGGGGCGTGCGTGCCCGAACACGAAGGCGGCGATGAGCCACAGGGAGGTCGACCAGAACAGGTAGACGAAGATGAAGATGACGCCGGACACCAACAGGCTGAGGAGGAACCTTCGCTGAGACACCCGGTTGGCGAACAGCACGACGCTCTGGCCGAGCGCCTGGGACACCCCGGCGAGGAACACCACCACCAGCGACAGGCGCAACCCCGCCAGCCCCTGGTCGAGCGCGGCGAAGGCGTGCGGGTCCAGGGTGAGCGCCTGGAGCACGAGGTGACCGCCGTTCATGATGCGAAGCTAGCACGCTCCCGCCGTGGCGCCGGGTGTGGATGGGCCGACCGCGGGCCTAGGGCCGGCACAGCATGGGGCCCAGCGGGCGCCCCCCGAGCAGGTGGATGTGCAGGTGGTAGACCTCCTGGTGCCCGTGCTCCTTGCAGTTGACCAGCAAGCGATAGCCCTTGTCGAGCCCCTCGGCATCGGCGACCCTGGCGGCCACCACGAACATGTGGCCGAGGACCGCCTCGTCGTCCTCGGTGACGTCCGCCGCCGTCGGGATGCGCTCGTTGGGGACGATCAGCACGTGCACGGGCGCCTGCGGCCGGATGTCCCGGAACGCGGTCACGCGGTCGTCCTGGTAGACGATGTCGGCGGGGAGATCGCCGCGGACGATCCTGGTGAAGAGGGTGTCGGTGCCGGCGTCGGAGTCGCTCATGGGGCGATTGTAGGCGCTCGGCCGCAGCAGGCGGCGACGCCCGTCGCCCGCCCCGTGGTAGCATCCGCCGATGACCCCGGCGACGTCCGAGCTGAGGCCCCTGCTGGGGGAGACGGGGGCGTATCGGGAGGGCCATTTCGAGATCGCCGAGGGCCAGCACGTCCTGAGTTACTACAGCTGCGAACGGCTCTTCCAGTACCCGGCGTTGGCGTCGCGTGCGGCCGACGCCCTGTATCGGGCGGTGAGCGGGGTGGACGCCGACTTCGTGTTCACACCGTCGATCTCCGCCCTCACGCTGGCGTTCGAGCTGGCGCGGCGCACCTCCTGGCAGTTCGCTGTGCACGCTCTGCCGTTCACATCCAGCAGCTACCGCTTCCCTGAGGGCACGCGGGTGCTGGTGGTCGAGGACGTGGTGGTGTCGGGTCGCTCGCTGGCGCATGCGCGCGCCTGGTGCGGCGAGCGCGGAGCCGAGGTGGCCGCCTACGGCGTGCTGGTCGATCGACGCCCCGAGGAGGGCGACCTCGGGGGCATCCGGCTGATCGCGGGGCTCCGCGATCCGGTCAGGGTGTTCGTCCCCGACGCCTGCCCTGCCTGCCGCGACGCCGTTCCGCTGGTGCGCGTCGAGCGGAACTACCCGGAGGGCAGCGCGTGACCGAGGGGGCGGCGTCGATGGACATCCTGGAGACCTATCGGCGGACCGGTGCCATGCGCACCGGTCATTTCTTGCTCGCGTCCGGCGGCCACACCGATCGCTTCTTCCAGTCCGCCACCGTGATGCAGTTCCCCGACGCCGCCCAGACGCTGGGCCGGGCGATCGCCGAGAAGTGGGCGGAGGAGGCGATCGACTTCGTCATCGGTCCCGCCATGGGGGGCGTGGTGCTGGCAGCGGTGACGGCGCAGTTCCTGGGAGTGCGCGCCCTCTTCGCCGAGAAGGCTGCGCACGGAGAGAGCATGTTCATCCGGCCGGGCATGACGGTCCGGCAGGGCGAGCGCTTCCTGGCGGTCGAGGACGTGGTCACGACGGGCGGCTCGGTGACGAAGGCGATCCGCGCCGCCGAGGCTGCGGGCGCGGTGTGCGTCGGGGTGTCGTCGGTGATCGACCGCAACGACGGCGCGACCCCGTTCGCCTACCCGTACCGCCCGCTCGCCACGCTCACGGTCATCACCTACGATCCCGAGGACTGCCCCCTGTGCCGCCGCGGCGTCCCCCTCGAGAAGATCTGAGCGCGACCCCGAAGCGCGATGCCGAAGCACAACGTATCGGAAGTAACAATCGTCCGTGCGGGATGATGTACGCTCCCCTTTATCCAAGCGAGGAAGCGGAACGTTGTTCCGCGGAACGGAACATGCGAACGGTCGAGCGACAGGCGGCACTACTGGAGGCGTTGGCGAAGTCCCCTCACGAGGGGACGCCGCTGCGGACGCTCGCCAATGAGGTCGGGCTGGCGCCGTCGTCCACCCACCGCCTGCTCCGCGGCCTGGTGGACGCGGGGCTGGCGGCCCAGGACCCCGCCCGCCAGGGGTACCGGTTGGGGCGCACCGTGCTGCGACTCGCGGGAGCCTACCTCGAACAGGTGGGCTTCGCGGACGTCATGCTGCCGTACCTGGAGGAGGTGACCTCGGCCACCGGGACGGTGTCGTTCACGTCCGTGCGCGACGGCGACACCGTCATCTGCACCTCTGTGCGTGCCCCCCGAGAGACCACCAGCTTCTATGTGCGTATCGGCAAGGTCCTGCCCTGGCACGCCTCCGCGGCGGCCAAGGCCCTGATCCACGGCATGGACGCCGACAGGCTCCGGCGGAACCTGGGAGAGTACATCGGGCAGCGGCACACGCAGCACACCTTGACGAGCGTCGACGCCGTGCTGGAGGACCTCCGTGCCGGCAAGGCGCGAGGCTACTGGGAGTGTGTCGAGGAGCTCGAGCCCGACGTCTACGCCGTGTCGGCGCCGGTCGCGACGCGGGATGGGCGGCCCGTCGCCAGCATCACCGCCGTGTGCCACCGCAGCCAGCGGGCGGCCGAGCTCGGGAGCGTCGCCGAACGCGTCGTCGCGGCGGCGCGCCGCGCGTCCGACGAGGTGGCCGCGCTGCTCCACGCGGGGCAGATCATGGAGGCCGCGCGATGAGGCCCTGGTTCGTCGAGACCGCGCGCATCGTCTCCAACCGGGCGGTGGACGCGAGCATGAACCACCTGGTGGTCAGCGCGCCCTCCATCGCGGAAACGGCCTCCGCCGGGCAGTTCGTGGTGTTCCGCACGCCGGCCGACGCCACCCTGCTGCCAAGGCCCTTCGACCTGCACGGAGCCGACCCCGACGCCGGCACGGTCGAGGTCGTGTTCCGCGTGAAGGGGCGCGGCACCCGCGCGCTGGCAGCCGCTCGGGCCGGGGACGCCCTCGCCGTGCAGGGGCCCTTCGGGCGGCCCGCCGAGCCGCTGCTGCGCGGCAGGGCCCGGATCGCCGTGGTGGGTCGCGGCGCCGGCATCTCGCCGCTGGCCTTCCTCGCGGCGCGCGCGCGGGCACTGGGCGTCGAGGTCGACGCCTACCTGTCGGCACGGACGCCGGCGCTGCTGCAGCCATTCGAGTCACTCCACGACATCGCGCGCGTCACCGTGCAGACCGATCTGGACAGGCCGGGCGAGGTGGTGACCGATCGCATGGCGGAAGCCCTGCAGCAGCGCTCGGTCGACGCCGCCTTCGTGGTCGGGTCGCGACGGCTGGCCGCCGGGACCCTGGCGCTGGCCCGTCGCGACGGGTTCACGGCCTACACGTACGCCGAGTGCCACATGGGGTGCGGATTCGGGCACTGCAAGAGCTGTGCCGTCCCGATGCGCTCGGGAGGCTATCTGCTGGCCTGCCTCGAGGGACCCGTCGTCGACCTGGGGGAGGTGAGCGATGCCTACTGGCACGTCCTCCCCGCCTGAGCTGGACATGCGCGTGAGCGTAGCCGGGGTGCCGCTCGACAATCCGATCATGCCGGCGTCCGGGACGTACGACTGGAAACCCGACGACGGCCACCCGCTGGACCCCGACGAGCTCGGCGCGGTGGTCACCAAGAGCATCACGCTCGGGTCGCGCAGCGGCAACGCGCCGCATCGCATCTTCGAGCTCCCAGCGGCGGTGCTCAACTCCATCGGCATCCCGAGCCTCGGCGTGGATGCCTACCGGAACGCTTTCCTGGAGCCCGCGCAGCGGCTGCGCACGCGTGTGATCACCAGCATCGCGGGGTTCTCCGCGGCGGAGTTCGCCGAGCTGTGCGCCCGCCTCGACGACGAGCCACGCGTCGACGCCATCGAGCTCAACCTGTCGTGTCCCAACATCGAGACGGACAGCATCTTCGCCACGGACGAGCGCCTCATGGCGGAGATCATCGAGGCCTGCCGGAGGAGCACGGGGAAACCCCTCATCGCCAAGCTCTCGCCCAGCGTGCCGGACATCGCCCCCTTCGCGCGCTCCGCGGAGGAGGCCGGCAGCGACGCGCTCTGCGTAGCGAACACCTTCACCGGCATGGCCATCGATCCCGTCCGCCTGACGCCGGTCCTCGGCAACACCCGCGGCGGCGTGACGGGCCCCGGCCTGCTGCCGATCATCCTGCACCTGGTGTGGAGCGCGGCCCGCGCGTCCTCGCTGCCGGTCATCGCCAGCGGCGGGGTGTTCACGGGGGCCGACGCCATGCAGTACTTGCTCGCCGGCGCGTCGGCCGTGCAGATCGGCACGGCGAGCTTCAGGGAGCCCCTCGCGATGCGACGCATCCTGAAGGAGCTGCGGGGCGAGGTGGCGGCGCTGGGGAAGCGCCGTGTTCGCGATGTCATCGGGCTCGCCGCGAGGCCGGCGCCTCAGGAGACGGCCCATGGTTGAGTCCTCGACCGTCTCCTCGGCCGCGCGCCGGATCATGGAGCGAGCCGACGCCATCTGCCAGCGCGATCCCCTCGAGCACGGCGTTGGGCGCGTGGTGTTCACGCCGGAGCACATCCGCGCGCGCGAGGCGCTGGTGGCGTGGGCCCGCGACGCGGGGCTGCGCCCGAGTGTCGATGGGGTCGGCAACTTCTGGTTCCTCCCCGCGTCGGGCTCCGCGCCTCGTTTCCTGATGGGCAGCCACTTCGACTCCGTGCCGCGCGGAGGGCGTTACGACGGTGCGCTGGGCGTGCTCCTGGCCCTCGAGGTGGCGGGGGATCGGTGCCGCCCGGGGGATGCGCCGAACGACGTGGCCGTGGTCGACTTCATCGCCGAGGAGTCCTCGCGCTTCGGCGTGGGCACCGTCGGCAGCTCCGTCTACGCCGGGACGCGGTCGCTCGAGCAGGCGCTCGCGCTCGAGGACTCGCACGGCGTCGCGTTCGGCAGCCTGCGGCCCGGACTCTGGACCCAGCTCCCCGAATATGACGGCGTCGATCCCCGCGTGCTGGACGCCTACCTGGAGGTGCACGTGGACCAGGCCACGGACCTCGTCGACGCCCGTGCGCAGGTTGCCGTCATCGACGCGATCGCCGCGCCCACGCGCTGGCGCGTCGCGGTGCGGGGGGTCCAGGCCCATTCAGGCAGCGCGCCGATGGCGGGGCGTCATGATGCCCTGCTGGCCGCCGCTGAGCTCATCCAGAGGGTGAACGCGCTGGCGCGGTCGCACGTCGGGTCGGAGCTGCGGGCGACCGTTGGCGCGCTCGACGTGTTGCCCAACGCCGCCAACGTGATCGCGGGCGAGGCCGTCTTCATCGTCGACCTCCGGGTCCTCGAGGTCGACGACGCGCTGACCTTCGGCGGCCGCTTCGGCGCAGAGGTGAGCGACGTCATGGCGAGGCACGGCGTCACCATCGAGGTACGGCAGCTCCTCAGCGACCGGCCGGCGCAGATGGACGGCGCCGTCGCCGAGGCGCTGGCAGAGGCCGCCGCCGCCGCCAACGTGGCGGCGATCGGCGTGAGTAGCTGGTCGGCGCACGACGCCATGCACGTGGCGTCGCTGGTGCCGTCCGGCATGTTGCTCGTGCGGAACGTTGGGGGGGTGTCGCACAGTCCGCAGGAGGCGGTCGATGTGGACGACGTCGACGCGGCGCTCAAGGTGGCGCGCGGCGCGATCGAGCGCCTCTCAGGCAGTGGGCGGCGGTGACGCCGCTCGTTCATGTCTTCGGCGGCGGCGCCGGGGCGGCCGGAGCCGCCCGCATCGCCGGCGCCGACGAGGCAATCCGTGGAGGGAAGGGAGCAAGTATGCGCAAGCTGACGGCAACTCTCACGTTCGTGATCCTGGGGCTGGTGCTCGGGGGTCTGGCCTTCGCCCAGAGCGAGGTGAAGGTGGGCGTCTCGGTCGCGCTCACGGGCAACTTCGCCAACCTGGGCAAGCTCGAGCTCGACGGCCTGCAACTCTGGGCCGATCACGTGAACCAGAACGGCGGCATCGACGTCGGCGGCAAGAAGCTGCCGGTCAAGCTCATCTACCTCGATGACCAGTCCGATACGACGACCAGCACGCGCCTGACGCAGAGGCTCATCACGCAGGACAAGGTGGACTTCCTGGTCGGTCCGTACTCCAGCGGCATCACGCAGGCGACGACGGCCATCGCCGAGCGCTACAAGATCATCACGATCGCTCCGCTGGCCAACGCGCCCGACCTCTACAAGCGGGGCTTCAAGTACCTCTTCGGGGTGCTCCCCCTGGCGACGCAGTACCTGCAGGGCGTCCTCGACCTGGTCCACGGCTTCTCGCCCACACCGAAGACCGTGGCCATCCTCACGCCCGACAACATCTTCTCGCTGGCCGCCGCCGAGGGTGCGCAGGCCTACGCCAAGCAGATCGGCATGGACGTCGTCTTCTTCAAGAAGTACCCGCCGACGGCCCAGGACTTCACCGCCGTGCTCAGCCAGATCAAGTCCCTCGACCCCGACGTGGTGCTGGGCACCGGCTACTTGAACGACAGCATCCAGATCGTCAAGCAGATGGCGCAGAGCGGCTTCTCGCCCAAGGCGCTCGGCTTCACCATCGCCACCTCGGTGCCGGACTTCGCGAAGAGCCTGGGCAGCACCGCCAACGGCATCATCGGCGGAGAGTGGTGGGAGCCGACCTACCAGTCCAGCGACCCGGTCTTCGGTAGCAACGCCGACTTCGTCAAGGCCTACCAGGCGAAGTACGGCTCCACCCCGCCGTACTACGCCGCGGCCGGCGCCGAGGCCGGCGTGCTGCTGCAGATGGGCATCGAGAAGGCAGGCAGCCTCGACTCCGACCAGGTGCGTCAGGCGCTGCTGAGCCTCGACGCGTCGACGCTCTTCGGGCCGGTCAACTACGACGCCAACGGCGTGAACACCCATGCCGCCCCGGCCGCTAGCCAGATCATGGACGGGCGCGCCACGCCGGTGTTCCCGGCGGCCGCGGCCGAGGCCGAGGCCGTCTACCCGAAGCCCGCTTTCTAGGCGCCGCCGGGCGGGCGCGCGCGCCGACACGGGCGCCCGCCCGCCCGGGGCCACCGGCGCCGGCATCTCGGCGCCGCCGCGGTCGAACGCACGGGGAGCTCGCATGTTCCTGCTACAGCAACTCATCAATGGCGTCATGCTGGGCGGCGTCTACGGCGTGGCCGCGGTGGGCTTCGCGCTGGTGTGGGGGGTGATGAACGAGATCAACATCGCGCACGCCGCGTTCATGGTCATCGGGGCGTACACCTCGTTCTTCCTCTTCACCACCCTGCATGTCGATCCGCTGGCGAGCATCGTGGTGGCCATGGCGGTGGCGTTCGCCCTGGCGTATCCGATCCAACGCTATCTACTGAACCGGGCCCTGCCGCACGGCCTCGTCATAACCCTGGCCACCACCTTCGGCCTCAACCTGTTCCTCGAGAACGTCGTCAGGCGGGTGTTCTCCAGCGACTATCGCAGCATCAGCCCGTCCTATATCACCACCTCGTTCTCGCTGGGGCCCCTGACGCTGCCGCTGGTGCCGCTGCTGGTCTTCGTGCTGGCGGTGGCCTTCACGGCCGGGCTCCATCTCTTCCTCGAACGCAGCAGCCTTGGGCTCGCCATCCGCGCGACCGCGCTCAACCGCGTGGCGGCCCGCATCGTGGGCATCCCCGTGCAGGTCGTATACGCCTTCACCTTCGCGCTCGGCGCAGCCCTGGCGGCGGCGTCAGGGACGATGATCGGCACCCTGCAGAGCATCTACCCCGGCATGGGGGACGCCTTTCTCACGAAGGTCTTCGTGATCACCGCGCTCGGCGGCTTCGGCAGCATCCCCGGGGCGCTCGTGGGCAGCCTCATCCTGTCGCTCGTCGAGGTGCTGAGCGCGACCTACCTGAGCCCCAACATCGTCGATTTCGTGGCGTTCTCGCTGCTGGTGGTGGTGCTGGTCGTGCGCCCGCAGGGGCTGTTCGGCAAGCGCTTCTACGGTGAGGAGGCGTCTGCGTGAGGCGCTACGCCTTCTGGCTGTGGTTGCTGCTGGCGGCGGGCCTCCTGGCGCTGGCGCCGCTCGCGCTCAACGAGTACTGGATGCGCGTGGCCAGCAGCGTGCTGATGTGGGTGGCCATGGCCGAGGCCCTCAACATCATCCTCGGTTTCGCGGGGTACCCGGCATTCGGCAACGGCGCCTTCCTGGGCGTCGGCGGCTACACCGTGGCCGTCCTGATGAACCACGGCGTCGGCTTCTGGCCCGCGCTGGCGGCCTCGGTGCTGGTACCGGGACTCATCGCCACCGCCATCGGGGTGCCCGTGCTGAGGTTGCGAGGGCACTACTTCGCCATCGCCACCATCGGCGTCAACTTCGCCCTGCTGTCGCTCATCCAGAACCTGGGCTTCACCGGTGGCGGCAGCGGCCTCAGCGTGCCGCTGTACCCGGGATCGGCGGAGGCGCTGTCGGTCATGTTCTTCTATCTCTTCGCGGGGCTCGCGGTGGTCTCGGTCGTGGTGACGCAGCTCGTGCGCGGGAGCCGGCTGGGGTACGCCATCCGGGCCATCCAGGCGAGCGAGGAGGCCGCGGCCGTGATGGGGATCAACGGCACCCTCTACAAGGTGGCGGCATGGGTGATCAGCGCCATGCTCACCGGTGCCGCAGGCGGCATCTATGCCTACTGGAACGGCTACATCGAGCCGGTATCGATGTTCGACATCGTGACGTCCGTCAAGTTGTTCATCATGGTGCTGATCGGCGGGGCGGGCACGGTGGTGGGCCCCATCCTCGGCGCCGTCGGCATCGAGGTCGTCTCCGAGTACCTGTGGTCGACCCTGGGGGGGCTGCATCTGGCGGTGCTGGGCCTGATCATCCTCCTGGCCGGGGTGTTCGTGCCCCGGGGCCTGCTGTCGCTGCGCTTCTGGCGGCGTCGGGGGCGCGGCCGGGACGGCGCTCCGACGAACCGCACCTGGGGCGTGGATGAGGGCGGAGGGGCATCGTGACGTCCCTCCTGGAGATCTCCCGCGTGAGCCGCGACTTCGGCGGCGTCCGCGCCCTCGACGACGTCTCCTTCTCCGTCGCCGAAGGCGAGATGGTCGGGCTGATCGGTCCCAACGGCGCCGGCAAGACCACCTTGATGAACGTCATCTGCGGCCTCACCCGGGCGACCGAGGGGGCCGTCGTGTTCGCGGGCTCGAGCCTGAATAACGTCCGGCCCAACGCCATCAACCACCTCGGTATCGCGAGGACGTTCCAGATCCCCAAGCCTTTCGTGGGGATGACGGTGTGGGAGAACGTGCTGACGGCGTCGCTCTTCGGCGGCAGGCGTGGCCGCAGCGCCGACGCGCGGCGGGCCGCCGTGGAGCGGGCGCTCGAGATCGTGGGGCTGTCGCCCCGCGCCCGGGTGGCCGCCGAGTCGCTGAACGTGGCGGGACGCAAGCGCCTGGAGCTCGCCCGCGCCCTGGCGATGGAGCCGCGCCTGCTTCTGCTGGACGAAGTGATGGCGGGCCTCAACCTGAAGGAGGTGGAGGCGGTGATGGGTGTTGTGGAGCGCGTCAACGGCGAGGGCGTCACGGTGCTGCTCATCGAGCACGTGATGAAGGCCGTGATGGGCCTCGCGCGCCGCATCGTGGTGCTTCACCACGGCCAGGTGCTCGCCGAGGGCACGCCCGAGGACGTGACTCGGGACCCCGACGTCATCGCCGCCTACCTCGGCAGCGGCATCGCCTACGAAGGCCAGGACGCGCGATGACGGCGCCGCACGGTGAGGGGCTCCGGCCGCCGCTGCTGAGCGTGACCGGCCTGCGCGCCGGCTACGGTCAGGCCGAGGTGCTCTTCGGGGTGGACCTCGAGGTCGGTGCCGGTGAGATCGTCGCCGTCCTCGGCTCCAACGGGGCGGGGAAGACGACGCTTCTGCGCTGCATCGCGGGCCTCCTCACCGGGGGTAGCGGCAGCGTCCACTTCGGCGGCGCCGACGTGACCCGGTCGGGAATCGAACGCCGGGTGGGGGCCGGCATCGCGCTGGTGCCCGAAGGGCGCATGCTGTTCTCGGGACTCACCGTAGAGGAGAACCTGCGCCTGGGCGGATTCCGGGCCGAACCGTCGAGCCGGGCGGCCATGCTCGAGACGGTCTACGAGACCTTCCCGGACCTGGCCCGGCGCCGCCGTCAGCTCGCCGGCACGCTGAGCGGAGGACAACAACAGATGGTCGCCATCGGGCGCGGGCTCATGGCCAGCCCCCGGCTCCTGCTCATCGACGAGTTCTCGCTCGGCCTGGCGCCTGCGATCGTGGAAGCCATCCTGGAGGCCATCGCCACCCTGCACGCGCGTACCGGCCTGTCGGTCCTCATGGTCGAGCAGGACATCCGGGTAGGGTTGCACCTTGCCGCGCGGGGATATGTTCTGGAGCACGGAGCCGTCGCCATGGTGGACGAGGCCCGCAAGTTGCTGGCCGACCCGCGTGTGCGCGAGGCGTATCTGGGATTGTGAGCCTGCGGTCGGTGGACAGAGGGAGGAAGGCATGGAGTTCGATCTGATCGTCCAGGGCGGGGAGCTCGTCTCGCCTGAAGGCAGCGTCGTCGCCGACGTCGGCGTCGCCGATGGGCGCGTCCGTGCCGTCGGCGACCTCGACGCTCGGGGAGCCGCCGAAACGTACGATGCGTCGGGCCTGTTGGTGTTCCCGGGCTTCATCGACGAGCACGTGCATAGCCGCGAGCCGGGGCTCGAGTACAAGGAGGACTTCTCCCACTCCACGCGGGCGGCGGCCGCCGGCGGCATCACCACGGTCGTGGAGATGCCGAACTCCGTTCCGCCGGTCTCGGACGCGGCTTCGTTCCGGTCTCGCGCGGCGCTGCTGGGGCGCAGCGCGCACGTCGATTTCGCGCTGTGGGGCATCGTCCTCGGCGACGCCAACACGGCAGACCTGGCTGCGCTCGCCGAGGCCGGCGTGGTGGGATTCAAGCTCTTCTGGGGTTACGCCCTCGACAAGCGCACGCTGGCGCTGGTGTACGACCCCGCGCCCGGTCAGGAGGTCGTGCCTCCGCCGGACGACGGTCAGATTCTCGAGGCCTTCGAGGCGATCGCCGCCACCGGCCGGCCGGTCGCCATCCACGCCGAGAACGCGGAGGTCATCGCGCGCTTGACGCGCCGCCAGCGGGAGTCGGGAAGCCTCGACTACGCCGCGCTCCTGCGCTCCCGTCCGGCCTATGCCGAGGCGATGACCATCGACGCCGGCATCCGCCTGGCTGCCGAGACCGGAGTCCACCTGCACGTTCTGCACGTGTCCTCGGGGGACGGGGCGGAGCGGATCGCCCAAGCGCGCGAACGAGGCGCGCGCGTGACCGCCGAGACCTGCCCGCACTACCTGTTCCTCTCCCAAGAGGACTACCCGCGTCTGGGCACGGCCATGAAGGTGTTCCCCCCGATCCGGGAGGCCTCTCATCGGGAGCGACTCTGGAAGGCGCTCACGGCCGGCGCCATCCAGACCCTCGGGTCCGATCATGCACCGCACACCAAGGAGGAGAAGGCCGCCGAGCTGTGGCGCGCACCCGCGGGTGCGGCGGTCGTGCAGGCCACCGTGCCGCTCTTGCTCGGCGCCGTCAACGATGGGCGCCTGAGCGTGCATGACGTGGCCGCCCTCCTCAGCGAGAACCCCGCGCGGCTGCTCGGCCTCTACGGTCGCAAGGGCGTTATCGCGCCCGGAGCGGACGCCGACCTGACGATCGTTGACATGGACCGGCCCTGGACGATCCGCCGGGACGCGATGCTCTCCAAGAGCAGCGTGATGCCCTACGACGGCGTGAGCGGTCGCGGCTCGCCGGTGGCGAGCTTCCTGCGCGGGCGACAGCTCATGCAGGACGGCGAACTGATGGGTGGCGGAGGGGCCTCCGGGCAACTCGTTACGCCTACCCGGGCGCCGTCGCTGAGGTAGGCCGCCGCGCCGCCACCCGCTGTGCTACAATCAAACGCTTCGTGCGCCTGGGCGGGCTGCCGCCCGCGCACTACCTGCAAGCCGCAACGGGAGGACAGTGACCATGCCGCGTGTATGCGCTATCACAGGCAAGAAGACGCACAGCACGACCACCAGCAAGCGCAAGGGCTCGCCCAAGAAGCGGGGCGGCGTGGGCGTGAAGCAGGTGGGAGTGCACAAGCGCCAGGTGAAACCCAACCTCCAGAAGAGGACCCTCTGGATCGACGGCAAGCCACAGAAGGTGTGGGTCAGCGCCAAGGCTCTGCGCAGCCTCGATCCCACCATGCTGGTCAACCCGAACAAACGCTGAAGCCCGCGGGCCCCGCAGGCGGCGGCCGCCCGGAAGACGCCGGGTCGGTCGCCGTTCCTGTCCGGGCGCCGCGCCGTGGGGCGCCGCCTCGCCGGGGCTTGGCAGGCGCGCGCGGCGCGGGTAGAGTGGGCCATTAATGAGAACGTCTTCTCGTTATGCTCGTCCGTCGCCGCGCCGGCCCGCGCCTGCGGGGGTCCGGCCGTGACGCCCGATGGCCGCGCCGTCCCGAACGGCGCCGGCGCGGACGGGCCGCGGGCCGCGGCCGCGCCTGGCCGGCCGGGCGCCCCGGCCGGGCCGCCGACGATCCACATGCACCACGTGGGCGTGCGGCTGGGGGACGCGGTGGTCCTCGAGGACGTCGGCTTCGACGTGGAGGCCGGGTGCTTCCTCGCCATCGTCGGCCCCAACGGCGCCGGCAAGTCCACGCTCGTCAAGGTCGCCCTCGGGCTGCTGACGCCGCAGCGCGGGCACGCCGCGCTCTTCGGCGAGATGGTGGGCGCGCACCCGGAGCGCATCGGCTACGTCCCGCAGCTCAAGACCTTCGACCGCACCTTCCCGGCGACCGCCGTCGAGCTGGTCGTGAGCGGGCTCAGGCGCCGCTGGCCCGCCCGCCCGAGCGCCGGCGAGCGCGAGCTGGCGCTCGCCGCGCTGTCGCGCGTAGGCGCCGAGCGCCTGGAGCGTCGTCAGCTGGCGCGCCTGTCCGGCGGGGAGCTGCAGCGGGCCTACCTGGCCCGGGCGCTGGTGAGGCGGCCGCAACTGGTGCTTCTCGACGAGCCCGCCACCGGCGTGGACTACCTCGCCGAGCACGACCTGTACGACCTGCTCGAGCGCTACCAGGGAGGCACCGGCGCCACGGTCGCCATGGTCACCCACGACCTCGCGGCCGCGCGCTTCCACGCCGACCGCGTGCTCGTGCTGAACCGGCGCGTGCACGGCTTCGGCACCCCCGACGAGGTCCTCTGCGAGCCCTGCCTCCAGGCCGCCTTCGGCCACCACGGCCACCACCATGCCCTGGCCTTCTGAGGTGCGCCCGAGATGAGCCTGGCGGACGCCCTCCACCTGGCCTTCATGCAGCGCGCCGTCGCCGCCGGCCTGCTCATCGCGGTCATGGCCGGCCTGCTGGGCGTGTTCGTGGTGCAGCGGCGGCTGTCGTTCCTGGGAGCCGGGCTGGCACACGCGGCCTTCGGCGGCATGGGGCTGGGGGCCTTCGTGATCGCGTCGACGGGGCTGCTGGCGAGCGGCGTGGGGCTGCTCCGGCACCCGCTCTGGATCGCCGTGCCGTTCAGCCTCCTGGCCGGTCTGGGGATCGCCTGGGTGCGCGAGAACACCGCACTCAGCTCCGACACGGCCATCGGGGTGTTCTTCGCGGTGTCGGTGGCGCTCGGCGTGCTGTTCTTCTCGATCATCCCGCCCGACGTCAATCTGGGCCTGTCGCTGATGGACCTGCTGTTCGGGTCGATCCTCAGCGTCACGCGCCCCGACCTGTGGGTGATCCTGGCCGTGGCGGTGGTGGCGGTGGCGTTCCTGACGGCCAGTTGGGGGGCGCTGGCCTACGCCACCTTCGACGACGAGCTGGCGCGATCCGACGGCGTCCCGTCGCGCCTGCTGGAGGTGTCGCTCTTCGCCTGCGCGGCCGTGGTGATCGCCGTCAGCTCGGTGGTGGTGGGCATCATCCTGATGGCCGCCTACCTGGTGATCCCGGCGGCCAGCGCGCGGCTGCTGGCGCGCTCGCTGCTGCAGATGACCGTGCTCAGCGTGGTCCTGGCGGTGCTGAGCACGCTCCTGGGGCTGGCGCTGTCCTACCTGATCGACGTCCCCAGCGGCTCCACCATCGTGCTCACGCAGGCCGCGATGTTCGTGCTGGCGGCGGCGCTGAGCAGGCGCTGGGCGCGCGGCGCAGGCGGTTAGGCGTCCGCCTTCTCGGCGGGGGCATCGATGCCGAGCCGTTCGGCGAGGCCGTCCATGCGGCGCCGCACCTCCTCGCTCATGGAGATCTTCTCGGGCCAGGTGCGCTCGAAGCCCTCCTCGGCGAGCTTGGGCGTGCCGTCCATGACCCAGGCGGGCGAGCCGCCGTAGGCGTCGGCGATGGCCTGCACGTCGCGCTCGGGGTCGATGTTGTTGAGCAGCGTCCAGATGCAGTCGTCGAAATCGCGGGGGTCGGTCGTCTCGTCCAGCACGGCGATGAGCTTCACGCCGCGGCAGGCGGGCTGCCGGGCCGCCCACTCGCCCAGGTGGCGGCCCTGCCCGGCGCGCGTCTTGCGGGTGGTGATGAACCAGAAGCCGCCGGCGAGCTGGTGCTGAGCGAAGATCTCGGCGTGATGGGGGAGCTCTGCCTGCGCGCGTTCGGGGTTGGGCTCCCAGGCGCCCTCGTCCCCCTCTTCGGCGTGCTTGCGCGTGCCGTCCACGACCAGCTTGGTGCCGAAGCTCCACGCCCGGCTGGAGTGGTCCAGGACGTCGATGGGTCCCTTCGCCAGCTGCTGGTCGCGGCCCGGCCGGGCGCGGAGCAGGACGGCCCGCCAGAATGCCAGGTGGTCGGTGACGGGTACGTCCTCGTCGGAGACCAGCAGGACCTTGGCGAACATCATCTGCCCGAGGCCCAGCAGCCCGTTGGCGACCTTGTAGGCCTGCCCCGGATAGCGCTTGTCGATGCGCACGTGCACCAGGTTGTGGGCGATGCCGGCGGGGGGCATGTGGTAGTCGACAAGCTCGGGCAGGATGAGCTGGGCCGGCACGAGGAAGATGCGTTCGCTCGCCTCGACCAGGTAGGCGTCCTCCATCGGCGGGCGCCCCACGATGGTGGCGGGGTAGATGGGATCCTTCCGCATGGTCACCGCGGTGACGTGGAAGGCGGGGTAGAGGTCGCTAAGCGTGTAGAAGCCGGTGTGGTCGCCGAAGGGGCCCTCCGGGCGCCAGGGCTCCTCGGGATCGACGTACCCCTCCAGCACGAACTCGGCCTGCGCGGGCACGTCCAGCTCGACGGTGAGGCCGCGCGTCACCTCGATCGAGCGCCCCCGCAGGAAGCCGGCCAGGGCGTACTCGTTGAGGCCGGGGACGCTCGGCAGCGGCGCAGTGGCGGCGTAGGTGAGCGCCGGGTCCCCGCCCAGGGCCACCGCCACCTCCAGACGCCGGCCCGCCCGGCGGGCGCTCTCGAGGTGCCGCGCGCCGGTCTTGTGCCGCTGCCAGTGCATGCCGGTGGTGGCGCGATCGAACACCTGCATGCGGTACATGCCCACGTTGACGTCGCCCTCCACCGGGTCGCGGGTGACCACCAGCGGCAGCGTCACGAACGGGCCGCCGTCCTGCGGCCAACAGGTGAGCACCGGCAGGCGCCCCAGATCCACCTCGTCGCCGCGCCACACGATCTCCTGCACGGGCGCCGTGCGCACGCGCCTGGGCGGCAGCGCCGCGGCCTCCCGGAGCTTGGGCAGGTTCGACATGAGCCCGAGCAACCCGCCTCCGAGGCGCACGTCCAAGAGCCCGCGCAGGCGCTCGCCGATGGCGCCGAGCTCGCTCACGCCCAGTGCCCAGGCGGTCCGGCGGCGGGAGCCGAAGAGGTTGATGGCGAGCGGGAAGTCCTTCCCCGTGACGTGCTCGAAGAGCAGCGCCGGGCCGCCCGCCTTCACGGCACGGTCGGCGAGCTCGGCGATCTCCAGCTCGGCGGAGACGGGCTCGCGCACGCGCACCAGCTCGCCGTGGCGCTCGAGCAGCGCGAGGAAGCCACGCAGGTCGTGAACGCCTTGGAGCTCGCGCGGGTCCGGACCGTCCATGCCGGTATGCTAACGCCGCCGCAGGAGGCGCCGCGCCGGCCGGACGGCGCGCCCCGGGAGCCGGGTGGTGGGGCGCGGCTCGCGCGTCACGGGTGTGTCGGCGTCCAGACCGGTGCGTCCGGACCGGTGCGTGCACACCGGTCCGGACGCCCTGTGGATCCGCGCGATGTGTGTCCGACCGTTGCCGCGGCGCCCGTCAGGGCGCCGACGCCCGCTCGCGGGACGGTCCGCGGCTCACGAGCCGCCGTGCGTGACGACGCCGTAGGCGCGCTCCGGGTCCTCCGGCAGCGGCACGTGCTTCGGGCCTTCGAGCACGCGCGCCAGGGTGGCTCTGAGGTCGTCCAGGCCGTCGCCCGTGCGCGCGGAGACGGCGTTGGCGCGGTAGCGCTGCCGAAGATCGGTCAGCACCTTCGCGTCGGCCGCGTCCGCCTTGTTGAGCACCACCAGCCGGGGCGGCTCGAGCTCCAGCTCGTCGAGGATGCGCTGCACGGCGTCCACGCGCTCCGGGGCACCGCCCTGCGCGGCGTCGACCACGTGCAGCAACAGGTCGGCGTCGTGGAGCTCCTCGAGCGTGGCTCGGAAGGCGTTCACCAGCTCCTCGGGCAAGTCGCGGATGAAGCCGACGGTGTCGGTGTAGAGCACCTTCCCGCCCCACTCTCCGAGCGCCGGCAGCCAGCCCTCGCGGGTGGTGGGTCGCAGGGTGGCGAAGAGGCGGTTGCGGCTGACCGCGTCCGACTTGGCCAGCGCGTTGAAGAGCGTGGACTTGCCGGCGTTGGTGTAGCCCACCAGGGCGATCACCGGGGTGGTGGCGCCGGTGCGGCTCTTGCGCGTCTCGGTGCGGCGCTGGCTGATCTCGTCGACGGCGTGCTCCAGGCTGGCGATGCGGTCGCGGATGCGGCGCCGGTCGACCTCCAGCTTCGTCTCGCCGGGGCCCCGCGTGCCGATCCCGCCCCCGAGCCGGCTCATGGCCTGGCCGCGGCCCGCCAGGCGCGGCAGCTGGTAGTGGAGCTGTGCCAGCTCCACCTGCACCTGCGCCTCGCGGCCGCGCGCGTTCTGCGCGAAGATGTCCAGGATCAGCTGGGTGCGGTCGAGCACCTTGAGGCGGGTGATCTCCTCGATCTCGCGTGCCTGGGCGGGGGCCAGCTCGCGGTCGAACACCAGCAGGTCCGCGTCCTCGTGGTAGGCCCTGGACACCAGTTCGTGCAGCTTGCCGCGTCCGACCAGGGTCTTGTGGTCCTGGCGGCTCCGTTGCTGCAGGCTGCTCCACGCCACCGTGCCCCCCGCGCTGCGGACCAGCTCCGCCAGCTCCTCCAGGCGAGACTCCGCCTCGAGCAACCCCTCGCCCGACTCCAGGCCGATCAGCACGGCCCGTTCGGCGCTGCTGCGGGTCACCTCGCGGGCGCCGGCGCTGCGCGCCATCTCCTCCTCGAGGGCGCGGACCCGCTCGCTCAGATCGATGCGCTCGAGCGCCGGCACCATCATCGGCGCCTCCACGATCCAGTCCTCCTCCTCGCTGGTGGGCGGCGCCACCAGCGCGAGGTGCGCCTTGCCCGGGAGGCCGTCGCCGCCGATCTCGACCGCCACGATGGCGTCCAGCCGGTTGAGGAAGAGCGTGGTGAGGTCGTCCCCGCTCAGGCCGGTGGGCTTGAGATGGGTGTGCACCAACCGCAGCCCGTACAGCCGCGAGGTCGCCTCGCCGGACAGCGCCGGCAGCGGCGTGTCCGAGGCGTCGCCCGCAGCCACGGTGACGACGCGTCCGCGGCGGTCGATGAGGAGGCTGACGCCCCTCCCGATGTCGGCGCTGAGTTCGCACAGCGCGCGCGCGAGGTCGTTGGTGACCGCGGCTTCCGGCGGCACACGGCGCCGGTAGAGGTTGCTCAGACGCTTGACTTGGCCGACCTTCAGGCCGGAGAGCTTGCCGTGGACCTTATCGATGTCGGACGCTCCTTTCGTTGCCGCCGCGCGCGCCGCCTCGGCCGCGGACCCGGCCGTGCATGGGAGGGGTCCGGCCGCGGGTCGGCCGCGGACCGACCTTGGTTGGTTGTCGGGAGCATGGGAGGCAAGGGGCCGCTGCGGCGGGTCTCAGGACGAGCACCCACCCCAGCCTGGAGTCGCAACACGGTCCATCACTGGCTGCATTGTAGCGCAACGTCGGCACCCGCCCACGTCGGCCGGGCCCACGGGTCGGTGCCTGCGTGCGTGCCTGACGTGCGTGATAGGCTCGCGGCCATGGGACGGCGCCGCTGGTTGCCCCTCGCTCTCGCCGCCCTCTCGCTCGCCGTGACGGCGGCCGCGGCCGCATCGGTGACCGGCATGCGCGTCGGTGGGGTCCCGTACGCGCCCGCCGACGCCGTCGCGCGCGCCCTCGGCGACATCGTGGTGTCCGGCCAGGGGAGCCTCACCTGGCGGACCGCCAGGGGTACCCTGACGGTGTTCGCAGACTCGCCCGACGCGCTGTGGCAGGAGAGCGGCGCGAGCGAGGCGCAGACCATCGGCCTGTCGGCGCCGGTGCTGCTGCGGGACGGGGGCTGGTGGCTGCCGCTCGACGCCCTCGACACGCTCGGCGTGCGCGTACAGGGCGCCGACCTCCTCCTGCCGGACGGCACCACCCTGGTCTTCCGTCTGCCCTCTCTCCCTGCCGCCGGCGCCGACGGGCGCAGCCAGGTCGATGAGCTGGGCAACGGTGTCCCGGCGCTGCGGTTGTTCGCCGGCGGGGGGGATGCCGGGGCGGCGGGAGGCTCCGGCGCCGCGACGGACGCCGGTCCGCAGGTCGCCGCCTTGCTGGCCGATCTCGATATGCTGCCGCTCGTCGACCCGAGCGAGCGCGCCGCGATCGACCAGGCGCTCGAGGGCACCGCGCCCGACAAGCCGCTGATGGTGGTGGTTACGGCGCTGCAGGACGGCGGCTGGCAGCCGACGTTCACGCTCTCCCAGGGCGGTCGCAGCCTCGAGTTCCGCTACCCCTACCGGATGCGCCTGGTGGGGGGCTCTCCCAGCCGTGTCGGTCCGGACGCGCCGGCGTCGATGCTGCTCCTGCTGCCGGCGTGGTTCAATCTCTACCGGCCCATCACCGTGTCGTGGCAGGGCGTGAGCGCCAGCATCACCTTCCGGCGCTGACCGAGGCCGCGGGCGCCCGTTCCCGGGCCGGTAGGTCACGGTCGCCGCGGACCGCGACGGGGCCGCGCGCCGTCGCCCGCTGGCGCGTGTCCTGGACGTCCGTGGACGCCTGCAGGGTACGGCCGGCCCTTCCTATACTGGTGGGCGAGACCGGCGTTCCCGCGCCCGCGAGCGCGGGGACGGCCGGACGTTGGAGGTCGGAATGGGAATCGTCATCGCATCCGCCGTGCGCACCCCGATGGGCGCGTTCCAGGGCGCCCTGGCACCGCTCAAAGCGTCGCAGCTCGGGGCGGCGGCCGTGCGCGAGGCGGCCGCGCGCGCCGGGGTGGAGGCGGGCGCCGTCGATCTGGTCCTGATGGGCAACGTCCTTCCCGCCGGGATGGGGCAGGCGCCCGCCCGACAGGCGGCCATCTACGCCGGGTTGGGCCAGGGGACGCCGGCTGTCACGCTGAACAAGATGTGCGGGAGCGGCATGGAGGCGGTCATCCAGGCCGCGCGCGCGGTGAGCGTCGGTGACGCGGAGGTCGTGGTCGCGGGCGGGATGGAGTCGATGACGAACGCCCCCTACCTGCTGCCGGGCGCACGTGGGGGCCTGCGCATGGGGGACAAGAGCCTGATCGACTCGATGGTCTACGACGGCCTGTGGGACGTCTACTCCGACCGGCACATGGGGTCGTGCGCGGAGCTGTGCGCCGGGCGCTACCACTTCAGCCGCGAGCAGCAGGACGCCTTCGCGGTGCGGTCCTACCGCCGGGCGCAGGCGGCCTCGCGCGACGGCACCTTCGCCGGGGAGATCGTGCCGGTCGAGGTGCCCGGACGCCGCGGCGCGGTGAGCGTGGTCGAGACCGACGAGGGACCCGACAAGGTCGACTTCGACAAGGTGCCCTCCCTCAGGCCCGCCTTCGAGGCGGACGGGACCGTCACCGCCGCGAACGCGTCCACCATCAACGACGGCGCCGCAGCGCTGGTGATCACCAGCGAGGAGATCGCGCGCGAACGCGGCCTCCGCGTGCTGGCGCACATCCGCGGATACGCCTCGCACGCCCTGGCGCCCGAATGGTTCACGGTGGCCCCGGTCGAGGCGATGCGCAAGCTCTTCGCCAGGCTCGACTGGGCGCCGGACTCGATCGCGGCCTACGAGATCAACGAGGCGTTCAGCGTGGTGCCCATGGCTGCGGCCAGTGAGTTCGGCCTCGACGAGGACAAGGTCAACGTCTTCGGGGGGGCGGTGGCGCTGGGCCACCCCATCGGCGCCTCGGGCGCGCGCATCTTGGTCACGCTGCTCAGCGCGCTGGCCGAGCGCGGCGGCGGCCGCGGGGTGGCGTCCATCTGCATCGGAGGGGGCGAGGCGCTGGCGATGGGGATCGAGACGGCGTGACCGGCCAGGCCGGCGTGAGCCGCGGGAGCGGCTCACGCATCGCGGGTGGTGTCACCGCCGCCCTCGGGGGGCATCTGCTCGGGCAGCCGCCCCATCTGCACGGCCTCGGCAACCATGGCCGGGAGGCCCCACGCCACGATGTCGAAGGCTACCGCGGCGAAGTCGTACTCGACCTTGTCCATGTGCACGTCGATCTTGTCCTCGGTGATGGTGAGCAGGGCGTAATCGGCGCCGGGCTCGCCGTTGAGCGAAAGGCCCACCGAACCGGGGTTGATGACCAGCCCGCCCTGCAGCGCCCGGTAGAAGGGCACGTGGGTGGAGCCGCTCGCCAGGATGCTGCAGCGATGGCGCTGGAGCATCTTCTGCAGGCTGATGGGGTCCTGGTTGAGGTTGAGGGTCTCGGCCGGGTCGTCTGGGCTGCCGTGGAAGAAGCGCAGCCGCCCCGCGGGCGTATGGATGCGCTGCTGCACCGGCAGCGTCTGCAAGAAGTGGACGTGACGCGGCTCGATGACCTCGCGTGTCCACTCCAGGATCTCGTCCGCGACCCCCCGTCGGGGGATCTTTCGCCGCGCGAAGGCGTAGGCGATCCGCTCGTCGGCGGCGCCGAGTGTGCACAGCACGCTCTCCCGCCTCACCAGCTCGATGGTCTCGTTGGGTGCCGGCCCGTACCCGACCAGATCCCCAAGGCATAGCACGGTCTCGGCGCCACGCAGCTTGAGTTGCTCCAGCACCGCCTCCAACGCGATCACGTTGGCGTGGACGTCGCTGATGATGCCGACGATCACGGCGTCAGTCTAGCACCGGCCCGCACGGGCGCTGGATGCGGTTCCACACGTGGGCCGGTCCGAGCCGGCCGCGGTCGGCGCGCTCAGGCCGGGACCGGGATCCCGCTGCTGATGGCGGCGGCGAGCAGGGCCACGGCAGCCTCCAGATCGGCCTTGGCCACCATCTCGGTGACGGTGTGGACGTAGCGCGACGGCGTGGACAGGGTGATGGCGGGCGTGCCTTCGCGCGACAGCTGCATGGCGGCGGCGTCGGTGCCGCCCAGCGGCAACACCTCGAGCTGATAGGGCACCGCGTTCCGCTCGGCCAGGTCGATGAAGGCGTCGACCAGCCAGCGCGTGCTGATGCTGCGGCTGTCCATCACCTTGATGGCGGTCCCCTTGCCCATCTCGGTGATGCGCGCGTCGTCGGCGCTCCCCGGCGTGTCCAGAGCCAGGGTGGTGTCCAGAGCCACGGCGAGGTCGGGCGCGACGCGGAAGGCGCCGGTGCCGGCGCCGCGCACGCCCACCTCCTCCTGCACGGTGAAGACGGCGTGCACGTCCATGGCCGGCGCCTGCACGCGGGCCAGCGTCTCCATCAGGATCCAGCAGCCGCTGCGGTCGTCCAGCGCCTTGCCGGTGACGACCTCGCCCAGGTCCTCGAACGGCTGCCTGAGCGTCACCATGTCGCCGACGCGCACGAGCTCCCGGACCCTCTCGCCGCCCAGCCCCAGGTCGACGTAGAACGAGGCCAATTCGGGGATCTTGGCCCGCTCCTCCGCGGTGGAGACGTGCACCGGCTTGACGGCGGGGTTGAGCACGCCCACGAGCGGCCCGGCGCCGAACGAGGCGTGGACGGTCACCTGCCGCGCGAAGAGGTTGCGGGCGTCGAAGCCGCCCAGGTGCTGAAGGCGCAGGAAGCCCTTGTCGTCGACGTGGCGCACGATGAAGCCGATCTCGTCCATGTGGGCGGCCACCATCAGGCGGGGGGCGCCGTCGCGTCCACTGCGCTTGAGCACGTGCAGGTTCCCCATCGCGTCGGTCTCGACGCTGTCGACGAGGTCCCGCAGGTGTGCCTCGATGTAGGCCCGGACACCGTCCTCGCGTCCGGGCACGCCGGCCATCTCCGAGAGATCCTTCAGCCTTCGCATGGGAGGTTCCATGAGGGCGAGTTTACCGCCTCCAGCAGCCCGTCCCGCGGGGGGCTCGGGCCTGTCGTCAGCGCCCCTGGAAGTCGGCCCCGCGCTTCTCCAGGAAGGCGGCCGTGCCCTCCTGCATGTCCTCGGTGGTGGCCGCCAGCCCGAACAGGTCCGCCTCGATCTCCAGCCCCTGGTTCAGCGTCACGTCGAGCCCGCGCACCACCGCCTCCTTGGCGAGCCCCAGCGCGATGGGCGCGTTCTTCATGGCCAGTCCGGCGAGCTCCTTGGCGGCGGCGAGGGCGTCATCGGCCACGCGGTTCACCAGCCCCATGGCCAGCGCCTCCGCGGCGTCGACGTGCCGGCCCGTGAAGATCAGGTCGAGCGCGCGCCCCTGCCCGATCAGGCGGGGCAGACGCTGGGTGCCCCCGTAGCCGGGGATGAGCCCCAGCCCCACTTCGGGGAGCCCCAGTCGCGCCTTGGGCGAGGCCACGCGGAGGTCGGCGGCCAGCGCCAGCTCGAGCCCGCCCCCGAGCGCGAAGCCGTTGATCGCCGCGATGGTGGGGATCGGCAGGGCGGCCAGCGTGTTGGTGAGGTCCTGCCCGGCCAGGGACGCCTCGCGCCCCGCGAAGGCGTCGCCGAGGCGCTGCAGGCCGGCGATATCGGCGCCGGCCACGAAGGCTCGCCCGGCACCCGTGAGGATGAGCGCGCGCACCTCCAGGTCGGCCTCCGCCATCTCGAACGCCACCGAGAGCTCCGTCAGGAGCTCGTCATTGAGGGCGTTCAGGGCGTCCTGGCGGTCGATGGTGACGATGGCGACGTTGGCCTCGACCGCATAGCCGAGGTGCTCGAAGCCGAAGTCCTCCGGGCCGCCGTCCTCGGCCGCGGCGGCCTCGCCGTTGCCGTCCGACTCGGGGTTCTCGGGGTCACTCATGTGCAGCCTCCAAAGGGGGTCGCGCGGTGCGTTCGGGACCGGCCCACGTCAATCGTAGCGGAAGAAACCCTCCCCGCTCTTGCGCCCCAGCTTCCCTGCCCGCACCATCTGCCGCATCAGCGGCGCCGGACGGAACTTGGGGTCGCCGAACTCGCGGTAGAGCGCCTCCGTGGCAGCCAGGCCCACGTCCAGACCCACCAGGTCGGACAGCGCCAAGGGACCGATGGGCATGTTGGCGCCGAGCTTCATGGCGCGGTCGATGTCCTCCGCCGACGCCACCCCCTCCGCGAGCGCGTGCACGGCGTCGTTCAGGTAGGGGATGAGGAGCCGGTTGACGATGAAGCCCGGCTTGTCCTCGCAGACGATGGGGGTCTTCCCGATGCCTTCGGCGAAGGCCCGCGCCTGCTCGACCGCCTCGTCCGACGAGCGCAGGCCGCGAACCACCTCGACGAGCGCCATGACCGGCACGGGGTTGAAGAAGTGCATGCCGCAGAAGCGCTCCGGCCGTCCGCTGAAGGCGGCGATCTCGGTGACCGACAGGCTCGAGGTGTTCGTCGCCAGGAGCGCGCCTTCGCTGGTGGCGCCGGCGAGCTCCCGCCATACGGCCCGCTTCACCTCCAGCGACTCGTACACCGCCTCGACCACCACACCCGCCTCGGAGATCCCCTCCAGGGCTCCCTTCATGTCGATGCGGCCGACCGCTTCGTCCGCCTCCTCTTGCGACACGATCTCCTTGCGCACCAGCCGTTCCAGGCTGGAGAGGATCGTGCGCTCGGCGCGCTCCAGCGCGCCCGGCGCGACGTCGCACAGCGTCACGTCGTGGCCGGCCAGCGCGCTGGTCTGCGCGATGCCCGAGCCCATGGTTCCGGCTCCGATCACAGCTACGTTCATGGCGTTTCCTTTCCCGCCCCCGAGGCGCCGGCGGGGCGCTCGGAGCTCGTGTCTTGCGCGGCTAGCTCACGCGCCGCCGTCGGGCAGCGTGAGAGCTGCCTCGAGGACCGTCTCCACCATGGCGTCGACGGATGCGGCCATCACCTGAGGGTCGAGGAAGGCGTCGTCGCCGATGGCGTTGCTGGCGACGAGCGCGCAACCGGCGCGGACGCCGCGGAGCTTGCCCAGGGTGAACAGCGCGGACGCCTCCATCTCCACCGCCAGCACGCCCTCCGCCGCCAGGATGGGCACGTCCTCGGGGGTGGTGGCGTAGAAGGCGTCCTCGGTCTGGATGAGGCCGGCGTGGTAGCGGCGGCCCAGCCGCTCGGCGGACTCGACCAGGGCGCGTGTGACCGCGAAGTCGGCCGTGGGCGCGTAGGGGCGCCCACCCAGATACATGGCGGTGGTGCCGTCCCGCGGGACGCTGGCCATCGCCACGATCAGGTCCCCGGGCCGGACGTCGGCGCCCACGCTGCCGCAGGTGCCTACCCGCACCAGCGTGCGCGCACCCAGCGTGATCAGCTCCTCGACGACGATGGCGAGGCTGGGGCAGCCCATGCCGGTGGTCTGCACCGTGACCGGCAGGCCCCGGTAGCGTCCCGTGAAGCCGAGCAGCTGCCGGTAGCGGTTGATGGGACGGGCGTCTTCGAAGAAGCGCTCGGCGATGTGGGCCGCGCGGTCCGGGTCGCCGGGAAGGAGCACGAGGGGTGCGATGTCGTCCTGGTGGGCGCGCACGTGCAATGGTGCCATCGGGCCACGATACCAGAGCGCCGCCTCGCCGCCGGGGCTCCCCGGGGCTTCTCGGGCCAACGATGTCCGGCCACGAGTATGAAAGGTTGAACTGGGGCGGTGCCCGCCCCCGTGCTAGAGTTTCGCCTGTGCAGGACCTCGAGGAGATCCTCGGTCAGCTCGTGGAGGGCGTGGAAGGTGCCCTCGCGGCGGCCGTGGCGGGTATGGACGGGCTCGTCATCGAGCAGCACCCGCGCGAGAGCACCGAGCTCACGGGGGTGGTGGCGGAGCTGACGAACGCGTTCCGGCCGTTGCAGGCGACGTTGGGCGGACACCTCGCGGCCGGCGCGATGCGCGAGCTCATCGTCACCAGCGAACGGCGCATCGTCTACGCGCGCCTGCTCGATGGCGACCTGTTCTGCCTGCTCGTGCTCAACCGCCGCGGCAACGTCGGCAAGGCGCGGCTGCTCACCACCGAGGCCGGCCGCAAGATCGAGGGGGCCTTCGCATGAGCCTGGCCACCTCGCTGCGAGACATCCTCGCGCCGCTGTCGGAGTCGGACGGCGTGGTGGCGGCGCTGATTCTCACCCACGACGGCCTTCCCGTCGAGATGGTCGGCCACGGGGTACGGGCCGACGTGCTGGCGGCGGAGGCCGGAGCGCTGGGGGGAACGGGCCGGTCGGCCGCCGAGCGGCTGATGCTCGGCGACGCCGATGGGGTGAGCGTGACGGCGCCGGGCTACCGCCTGAGCTGCCTGCTGATGGAGGAGTATGCGCTGGCGCTCGTATTGTCCGGCGATGCGGGGGGCGCCGCGCTGGAGGCGGGGCGGAAGCTGCTGCCGGAGTTGCGGGCGGCCCTGGGCGAGGCGCCCGTCGGCCGGGAGGCCGGCGCGCCCGGGCAGGACGGGACCTGATGGCCACCGGTGAGCTCAAGGCCGCGCTGGAAAGGCTCCTGGACGTGCGTGGGGTCGTCAGCGCGGCGGTCGCGGGGGCCGACGGCAGCCTGGTCGAAGGCCTGGCTCTCGGCGAGAGCGAGCTCGCGGCCCTGGAGGAGCTGGTGCCGACGGCGCTGGCTTCGAGCCAGGCGCTCGGTGCGCTTGTGGGCGAGGGTCCGGTCGAGCAGTCGCTCGTCGAGTACGCCGAGGGGCCGGTGTTGATGGCCCCCATCGAGCCGGACGCCGCGGAGGGGACCGGCCACGTGCTGGTGGTGCGCCTCGACAGCGTGAGCGATCTCGGGCGGGTTCGGTTCCAGCTCAAGCGCCTGCTTCCTGGCCTGGCGGGCCCTCTGCGTGCCGGACCGGGCTAGCGCGGAGCGCCCCTCGCCACGGGAGACGCGGTCGCACCTCCGGTAGGCTGTGTGCGTGGACGACTTCAAGTTCGACATGACCGAAGACGTGGCGAAGGGCCGGTACGCCAACCTGGCGCTCATCACGCACACGCGCGACGAGTTCATCGTCGATTTCGCGTTGGCCTACCCGCAGCGCAACCCGGTGGTGACGGCCCGCGTGGTGACCAGCCCGCGGCACGCGAAGGCGCTGCTCCGCAGCCTCGAGGACAACATCCGACGCTACGAGGCGCACCACGGGGTCATCCCCGAGCCGCAGCGCACTGACGCCGACGGCTCCAACTGACGCTTCCGAAGGAAGCCGCTCCAGGAGGGCGATGCGCGTGTCGGCCGCGCAACCGGCCCTGTCATGGGCGTTACTTCGGGGGCAAGGGGAGCGGGCTGTAATGACGGCATGCCCGAAAAGGTCACGGTCTTCTTCGACTACACGTGTCCTTTCTCGTGGCGCGCTGCGGAGCTCGTGGAGTGGGTCGCCGGTCCGCTCGAGCTGGACTTCGAGTGGCGCCACTTCAGCCTCTACCAGTTCAACCACGGCGCCGCTGCCAGTTGGCAGCTGTGGAACGAGAAGATCGATCCCGAGGACGACATGGGGAGCAAGGGGCTGCTGCCGTTCCTGGCCTCGCAGGCGGCGCGGCGGCAAGGGCGGGACGCCTACCGCGCCTTCCGGCTCGGCCTGTTGCGGGCCCGTCACCAATATCACCGGGCCATGACCCGCACCACCATCGACGAGGTCGCCTCCTGCCAGGGGTTGCACATGCCGACGTTCAGCGACGACCTCGCCAACCCGGAGTGCCGCACCGTGCTGGCGCAGGAGCACCACTCCGCCGCCCTGCGCAACGTCTTCGGCACGCCCACGTTCGCCTTCCCGGCCGGGGACGTCGCCTATCTGCGCCTGCGCGAGCTGCCGAGGGACGCCGATGAGGCGGTTCGGCTGTTCGCGGAGTACCGGCACCTGCTGGAGACGTATCCGTACCTCGAGACCGTCCGCCGTCCCCGCCCCAAGGGCAACTGACGGCTCGGCCGTGTCCCACGCGGCATGTGGGAATTGTCGTCCTGGTGCCCCTCTGGGCGGGGTAGACTGATCCCGTGCGGCTCGGACAGAACGTGGGGCACGGATCGGACGTGGGCCGCGTCCGACCCCTCAACGAGGATTACCACCGCGTCTGGCAGTTCCCCCTGGCCGACGGTGAGTTGACGTTGCTCGCCGTCGCCGACGGGATGGGCGGCGCGGCGTCGGGCGAGGTCGCCAGCAAGCTGGCGATGGAGGTGCTGGACGAGTCGTTCAGCCGCTACGTCGAGGAGCTCCGTGCCGGCAACCCGGTGGTGGGTATCGACAAGCTGACGGAGAAGGCCATGCGGCTCGCGAACCGGCGCGTGTACGGCGCAGCCATCAAACACCAGGGCCGCCGCGGCATGGGCACGACCCTCACCTGCGTGGCCGTGGTGGGTCGCCGCGCCTACGTCGGACACGTGGGCGACTCGCGCGCCTACATGGTCCGGAGCGACAAGATCTACCAGCTCACCAAGGACCACTCCTGGGTGGAGGAGCAGCTCGAGAAGGGTCTCTTGAACGAGGATGAAGCCGAGCAGCACGAGTGGCGCAACCTCATCACGCGGGCCCTCGGCACGAGGCCGCAGGTGGCGCCGGACGTCATCGAGATCGCCGTGCAGCCCAAGGACGTATTCGTCATCTCCACGGACGGCCTCCACGGGCTGGTGAAGCCCGAGGAGATCCTCGCCGAGGTGCAGCGCACCGCCAACCGCCAGCTCAGCGTGGAGTACCTCATCTCGCTCGCCAACGATCGCGGCGGGCCGGACAACATCACGCTCGTGATCGCCGAGGTCGCGTGATGCTGATCGTGATCGCGGGCGTGGTCGTGGTGCTGAGCGTCCTGCTGGTGCGCGCGCCCCTGTGGCTGGTCGTGACGTTGCTGGGCCTCACCTTCCTGCTCGGCGCCGGTGCGGTGGCGGTCGGGGGGCTGACGCGCACCGTGTCGCCGTTGCTCATCTACGCCCTGGCGCTCGGACTGCTGCTGCCGGGCGGCTCGGTCGTCATGCGCAGCAGCCGCGTGGCGCCGCCCAAGCGCCGCCGCCGGCGTGCGCAGGACGCGGCGCGCGCCAAGCAACGCGCGAGCAGCAACTTCGACGCCATGGAGATTCCGGGCTACGAGCTGCTCGAGAAGGTCGGCTCGGGAGGCATGGCCAGCGTGTACCGGGCCAAGCGCCGTGCGGACAACCAGATCGTGGCGCTCAAGATCCCCATGGAGCAGTACGTCGCCGACGCCAAGTTCATCCGCCGCTTCCACCGCGAGGCGGAGGTGGCGCAGCGCCTGAACCACGTGAACATCGTGCGCACCTTCGAACACGGCAGCATCGGCGTGCAGCACTACATGGTCATGGAGTTCGTCGACGGCCGCAGCCTGGAGGGGTACGTCGAGGGCGACGAGCTCACGCTCGACCTCGGCGTCGACATCATGAAACGCGTGGTGCGCGCCCTCCAGCACATCCACTCCGCCGGCATCATCCACCGTGACATCAAGCCCGGCAACATCATGATCCTCAGGGGAGGCGTGCGGGAGGCCGACGGCAAGAAGCGCGTGCAGCCGGACGCCGTGAAGCTGATGGACTTCGGCATCGCGGGCGGCAAGGTGCTCTCGCGCCTGACCATGACCGGCGCGCGGGTGGGGACGCCCGTGTACATGTCGCCGGAGCAGGCGCGCGGCCTCAAGATCGACCACCGCAGCGACATCTACAGCCTGGGCCTGGTGTTCTACGAGATGCTCACCGGCCAGACGGCGTTCAAGGGCGGGTACGAGGCGATCGTGCATCAGCAGATCTTCCAGACGCCGCCGCCGCCGCGTCAGGTCAACCTCCAGGTGCCCAAGGTGCTCGACCTGCTGGTGATGCGGATGATCGCCAAGGACCCCGACGAGCGCCCCACCCTCGACGAGGTCTACGACACCCTCGACACCGCCGACTTCGACGACGACCAGCCGCTCAACCTCCCCAGCCGCATCGTGCTCACGGTCAGCGCGCGCCAGGGGGTTCTGCGGATCCTCGACCCGGACGGGAACCTGCACACCTCGCTGGGCGACATCGGCGTGGGGGAGGGCAGCTTCTCGGCCGCCCCGCTCTCGGTCGCGGTGGACAGCCAGGGCAACTACTTCGCGGCGATCTTCGAGTACCGCCTGGGGCAGGAGGATCACCGCATGATCCACAAGCTCGCTCCCGACGGTACGCCGCTCGTCTCGTTCGGCGCCTACGGCATGAAGCCGGGCGAGTTCCTGTACCCCATGTCGGTGGTGGTAGCCCCCGATGACACGGTGTTCGTGCTCGACTCCGAGACGCACCTGGTGCAGCGCTTCAGCAACGACGGGGAGTTCGCCCACAGCTTCGGGGGCCGCGGCAAGGGGCACGGCACCTTCAACGATCCGCGCGTGCTGGCCATCGGCGGCGGCGATTCGCTGTACGTTCTCGACTACGGCAACCGCCAGGTCCAACGGCTCACCTTCGACGGCGCCTACCAGACCCGCTGGGCCTTCAAGCTCGGCGCCGACCAGCCGGGCATGCGTCTGCTGGACGGGGTGGCGCTCGATGCCGGCCAGAACCTCTACATCAGCGACGCCGCAGGGGGGAAGGTCCGCAAGGTGACGGCGGAGGGTAAGGTTGGCGTGTCCTTCGCGCTGGAATCGCGCCAGGGGGAGGGGACCGACGCCATCCTCGACCTCGGCGTCGACGACGCCGGCTACCTCTACGCCGCCAGGCGAGGCGGACATCTCATCCGCAAGTTCGATCCTGCCGGCAGGTTGCTCGACACCATCGAGACCTATGCGCCGGTCGTGCAGATGGTGGTGGACGTGCGCCAGCCGCATCCGGCGGCAAACGTCCGCGGCTGATGCCGGCGCTGCGCGATCTCGAGCGGTTGCGGCGCGTGCGCGACCGGATCGATCGGGAGTACTTCCGTCCGCTCGACCTCGAAGCCCTCGCGCGGGGCGCACACATGTCGGCCGGGCACCTCAGCCGCCAGTTCAAGCTCGCCTACGGCGAGTCCCCGTACAGCTACCTGATGACGCGCCGCATCGAGCGCGCGATGGCGCTCCTGCGCTGCGGCGACTGCAGCGTCACCGAGGCCTGCTTCGAGGTCGGCTGCTCGTCGCTGGGCACCTTCAGCACGCGCTTCAAGGAGCTCGTCGGCCTGTCGCCGAGCGCGTACCGGGAGCGCGAGGCGCAGGCGACGGTGGGGATGCCGCCGTGCGTGGCGAAGCAGGTGACCAGACCGGTGAGGGACGGACGGGCAGGGACGGGTCCGGGGGAGCCCGTGCAGGCCGAGGCGCAGCGGGCGAAGCGCTGACCGATCAGGGATCGAGAAGCGCCGGAGCCGAGCTGCCCCTAGAATGGCCGGCATGGATATCACCATCTACGCGAGCATGCTTCCGCACAACGACCCGGACGCCTCCCTGGCCTTCTACCGCGACACCCTCGGCTTCGAGGTCCGCAACGACGTCGAGTACGCCGGGATGCACTGGATCACCGTGGGCCCGCAGGGCCAGCCGGGCACGTCTATCGTCCTCTACCCGCCGAACGCCACGCCCGGCATCACCGACGAGGAGCGCCGCACCATCGGCGAGATGATGGCCAAGGGCACCTACGCCAGCATCAACCTGGCCGCCGCCGACATCGACCGCGTCTTCGAGCAGCTGCAGGCGAGCGACGTCGAGGTCGTGCAGGAGCCGACCGACCAGCCGTACGGCATCCGCGATTGCGCCGTGCGCGATCCGGCCGGGAACCTCGTCCGCATCCAGCAGGTGGGCTGAGCGGGCGCCCGACCCACGGGCTCCATGGCCGACGGCTCCGCAGAGGAGGACACCATGTCCGGCAGGAAGAGCACGACTTCCGGCAAGGGGCGCTCGGCCGAGGAGGCCGGTGGCACGCCCCCAAGTGCGGGCATGGTCGCCGACAGCCACGACCGGATCCGCGTCCGCGGCGCCCGCGTGAACAACCTCAAGGACATCGACCTGGACATCCCGAAGCGCAGGTTGACGGTGTTCACTGGCGTCTCGGGCTCCGGCAAGAGCTCGTTGGTGTTCGACACCATCGCGGCCGAGTCGCAGCGGATGATCAACGAGACCTACAGCGCCTTCGTCCAGGGGTTCATGCCGACGCTGTCCAGGCCCGAAGCCGACCTGCTCGAGGGGCTGACGACGGCGATCCTCGTGGACCAGCGGCGCCTCGGCGCCGACCCGCGGTCCACGGTCGGTACCGCCACGGATGCCAACGCCATGCTGCGTATCCTCTTCAGCCGGCTGGGCGAGCCCCACATCGGCTCGTCCCGGGCGTTCGCCTTCAACGTCCCCTCGATGCGGGGTGGCGGCGCGATCACCGTGGAGCGCGGCGGCGGCAAGACGATGAGCCGCACCTTCACGGTGATGGGCGGCATGTGTCCTCGCTGCGAAGGGCGCGGCACCGTCTCCGACATCGATCTGGCTGAGCTGTACGACGAGGGCAAGTCGCTCGCCGAGGGAGCCCTTACCATCCCCGGATACAAGGCCGGCGGCTGGAACTACCGGATCTACGCCGCCTCGGGCTTCGTCGACCCGGACAAACCCATCCGCGATTACAGCGACGAGGAACTCCACGACTTCCTCCACCACGCGCCGCTCCGGAAGAAGATCGCGGGCATCAACATGACCTATGAGGGGCTGATCCCGCGCATCCAGAGGTCGATGCTGTCCAAGGACAAGGAGGGGATGCAGCCGCACGTGCGGGCCTTCGTGGAGCGGGCGGTCACCTTCAAGTCGTGCCCTGAGTGTGGCGGCGCCCGGCTCAACCAGGCGGCGAGGTCCTCGAAGGTGCGGGGGATCAGCATCGCCGACGCCTGCGCGATGCAGGTGAGCGATCTGGCCTCGTGGCTGCGGGGTCTGGACGCGCCATCCGTGGCGCCGCTGGTGGAGGGGCTCCAGCACGCCCTCGACGCGTTCGTGGAGATCGGGCTGGGGTACCTCGCGCTCGACCGGCCCGCGGGCACGTTGTCCGGCGGCGAGGCGCAGCGCGTGAAGATGATCCGCCATCTCGGCTCCTCGCTCACCGACGTCACCTACGTCTTCGACGAGCCCACGACCGGCCTGCACCCCCACGACATCGGGCGCATGAACGCGTTGCTGCTGCGCTTGCGCGACAAGGGCAACACGGTGCTGGTCGTGGAGCACGAGCCGCAGACGATCCTGGCCGCCGACCACGTCGTGGACCTCGGTCCGGGCGCCGGCGCGGGGGGCGGCACCGTGTGCTTCGAGGGCACGGTCGAGGGGCTCCGAGAGTCGGACACCCTCACCGGCCGTCACCTCGGCGACCGCGCCGGGCTCAAGAGGACGCTGAGGGCGCCGAGCGGCACGATCGAGATCCGCAACGCCACGTCGAACAACCTGCAGGGCGTCGACGTGGACATTCCCCTCGGGGTCCTGGTCGTCGTCACCGGCGTCGCGGGGTCGGGCAAGAGCTCGCTGGTGCACGGCTCCGTCCCCGCCGACACGGGCGTGGTGGCGATCGACCAGGGACAGGTCCGCGGCTCCAGCCGGAGCAACCCGGCGACGTACACCGGCCTTCTCGACCCCATCCGCAGGGCGTTCGCCAAAGCGCACGGCGTGAAGCCGGCCCTGTTCAGCTTCAACTCGGAAGGCGCCTGCCCCGTGTGCAACGGGGCCGGTGTCATCACAACCGAACTCGGCTTCATGGAGAGCGTCGAGACCACCTGCGAGGAGTGCGACGGGAAGCGCTTCCAGGCGGCGGTCCTGGAGTACCGGCTCGGCGACCGCGACATCAGCGAGGTCCTCGCGATGCCGGTGAGCGAGGCGCTGGCCTTCTTCGGCTCCGGACCGGCGAAGAACCCGGCCGCGCACAGGATCGTGAAGCGGCTCGAGGACGTCGGCCTCGGTTACCTGGGCATCGGTCAGCCGCTCACCACCATGTCCGGCGGCGAACACCAGCGGCTCAGGCTGGCCACCCACATGGCCGATCGGGGCGGCGTCTACGTCCTCGACGAGCCGACCAGCGGCCTCCACCTCGCCGACGTCGAGCAGCTCCTGGGCCTGCTCGACCGGCTCGTCGACGGCGGCAAGTCGGTCATCGTCGTCGAGCACCACCTGGCGGTCATGGCGCACGCGGACTGGATCATCGACCTGGGTCCCGGCGCGGGCCACGACGGCGGCCGGATCGTCTTCGAGGGCACGCCCGCCGACCTCGTCGCCTCGCCGTCCACCCTCACCGGCGAGCACCTCGCGGCCTTCGTGCGTGACTGACAGCGGACCCGGGCGCTCCGCCGCACGCACGCAGGCGTCCACGGCGGCGCGCCCGCGGGACGGCTCGCGGCTGTCGGGGCGCCCTACGGATCGCGCCTACAAGCCGGTGATGGCCAGGATGATGCTCTGGAAGATCTGCATGAAGATGTTGATCAGGCCGCCGATCACGCCGAGGAAGCTGAGGATGAAGAAGAACACCATGAAGCCGAGCACGCCGAAGCCGGCGATCTGCTGGATGACGCGCCGGATGCTGGGGTTGCCCCAGGCCAGGGCGGCGTGTCCCATGTCGAGCGGCAGCACCGGGAACAGGTTGATCACGGCGTGGAGGATGGCGTAGGAAGCGGCCACTCGGAAGGCGTTGTAGAGGTGCAGCTGGCGTGAGCTCGCGAACAGGATCGCGATGGCGAGGCTCACGAAGCCGACCAGCAGGTACGCGGCGATGCCCGAGAGCCACACCCACGCCTCTTGACGGCCGCGGCCGCGGTAGTTGCGACCGGTGACGGGCACCGCGTTGGGCCAGCCGAACCCCAGCAGGAACAGGAACAGCACGCCGAAGGGGTCCAGGTGACGCTGTGGCTCGAAGGCCAGGAAGCCGGAGAAGCGAGGGCCGCTGTCGCCGAAGCGCGAAGCCACGAACGCCTGCGTGACGTTGTGGAAGATCAGCGCGAAGACCATCACCACGGCGCTGATGATGAGGATGGTGGGGTCGTTGTAGAACTGCAAGATCATGGAGAGCTCCCGGCCGCTACGCTACGCCTGCAGCTCGTGAACGAGCCGCTTGGCCATCTCGACCTCGTCCTCGAAAGTGCGTACCCGCTGCTCGGCCCGGGCCCGTGCAACCTCGTCCAGAACGCGTCCCACGGCCGGTCCAGGCGCCAAGCCCAACTCTAACACGTCCCTGCCGCGCAACCTGCGCCGCGGAGGCCCCTCCTCGAGGCGGGCGAGCCGGGTCGCGAGGTCCGGGCTGAGGCAGCGCAGCAGCACCCGCGCGGACTCGTCCAGACCCTCGAGAGCCTCGTCGTGGACGTGCTCCGCGGCGAGCAGCGCGCGCAGCTTGGCGCGCACCTGGGCGTAACGGCGCGGCCAGTGGAGGGCCTCGAGGTGGCTCGCTGCGGCCTCGTCGTCGCTGGTGAAGAGCATCGCCAGGAGGTAGGCCTCGTCGGGAACACCGCGCTCGTGCCGTTGCTCGTCCAGCGCCTCCAACAACGCGAAGTCGGCGCGCAGGCCGAAGAGCGCCTGCAGGCCGCCGACCTCGTCGAGGCAGGCGAGCGCCGGCGCGACCCGCGGCTCGGCCAGGGTGAGCTCGAGCTCGCCGCGCAACCTGCCACCGCTGACGTTTTCGACGATCGCGGGGTCCAGCGCGGCGCGCGCCCGCTCGGCGGTGGTGGTCTCGAAGTGGAAGCCCAGCCGCCCTGCGAGCCGCGCCCCCCGCACCACCCGCGTGGGATCCTCCACGAACGACAGCGGGTGCAGCACGCGCAGTTGCCGGGCGCGCAGGTCGTCGGTGCCGCCGTAGGGGTCGATGAGCTCCGGCGGGCCGGGATGGAAACGCAGGGCGATGGCGTTGACGGTGAAGTCGCGGCGCGACAGGTCCTTGCGTACGGTGCTCGGCGTGACGCTGGGGAGCGCCCCGGGGTGGGCGTAGACCTCCTCACGAGCCGTCGCCAGGTCGACGACCAGGCCGTCCTCGAGGCTGAGGGTGCAGGTGCCGAACGGCACGTGGGCCGACAGCGTTCCGCCCAGCCGGGCCTGCAAGCGGCTGCCGAGGAGCTCGGCGGTGCCCCCCTCCACGCTGAGATCGAGGTCCTTGAAGCCGGCGCCCAGGAGCGCGTCGCGCACGGTCCCCCCGACCAGGTAGAGCGAGGCGTCGCCGGCCACCGCGGCCGCCGCCCCGAGGGCCGCCTGGGCGCTGGGCGGCAGGCGCCCCAGTACGCTGCGGGCGGGGTCCTCGCTGCCCGGCCGCCGGTGGCGGGCGGCGATGAGGTCGGTGCGGGTCACGATGCCCGCCAATCGGTCTCCCTCGAGGATGGGGATGCGCCCTATGTTGTGCCGCAGCACCAGCTCTTCGAGGTCGGTCAGGACGGTGGTCGGGCGGGCGGTGACGACGTCGCGGCTCATGAAGCCGGAGACTCTGCTGCGGCCCAGGCCGTGGCGCAGCGCACGCTCCAGGTCGCGCCGCGACACCACCCCGACCAGGCGGCCGTCACTGTCCAGCACGGGCATACCGTTGTGCCCGAAGAGGAGCAGCTGTTGCTGGGCCTCGGCGACGGTGGCGCTCTCGCGCACGGTCTTGACGGGCGCGCTCATGAGCGCGGCGGCCCTCAGCACGGGGGTGGCGTGCGCCGCCAGCGCGACCAACGCGCGCCGGGCCGCCTCCTCCGGCGGCAGATCCGCCTTGGCGAAGGCGGCGCCGGGGTGCCCCGCCCCGCCGAAGGCGTCATGCAGCGCCGCGGCCACGTCGAAGCGCTCGCTGGCCCGCGCGAAGACGAGGGTCTTCCCGTCCATGCGCACGGCCACCACCCCGGCGTCCGCCTCATGGAGCTCGAGCAGGTCGTTGGCGAGGCCGGACACGCCGGGCACGTAGCTGGGGTAGTCGAACGCGGCCACGCTGACCCGCCTGCCGGCCACCGACACCGGCCGGGCGGCGTCGAGCATGGCCTCGCGGAAGGCGTGATGCTCCGGCGAGACGGCGTCCACGGTGAAGCGACGCACCAGCTGTAGGCTGGCGCCGCTCGCCAGCAGATGTGCCGCCGCGCGGTAATCGTCGGGACGCGTCAGGTCGTAGCTGAGGTTGCCGGTGTCCTCGTGGATGCCGAGCAGCGCCAGGCTGGCGATGGGCGGAGGGATGACGATGCCGGTCGCCATCAACTCGCGCGTCAGCAGGGTGGCGGTGGCGCCGACCTGCTCGCGGAGGCCGCGGGCGGCGGGGATGGGGTTCTCCGGCGGCGGGTGATGGTCGTAGAGGGTGACCGGCACGCGCGCCACCAGACGGTCGAAGGGACGGATGCGGCTGGCGTCGGCGGTGTCGACGACCACCAGCTCGGTGACGGCGGCCGTGTCCACGCTCTGGGGGTCGGCCAGCTCGAGCTGGTCGCGGTAGAGGCGCAGGAACGCCGTCAGGCTCGGACCGAGCGAGCCCTGGATGGTGGCGGTGGCGTTCGGGAAGAGCAGGCGCGCCAGCGCCAGGCTCGCCAATGCGTCGAAGTCCGGCTGCTCGTGGGTGACGATGAGGCGCATGGTGCTGGCCATCAGTGTAGCGGCTGGCGGCGCCCCGCTGCGTGCGGCCCCGTTGCCGCGGACCCGTGTCAGACTGGCGCCGTGCTGCATGTCGCGCTGCTGGAGCCGGAGATCGCGGGCAACACCGGGCAGATCGCCCGTTCCTGCCTGGCCGTGGGCGCACGCCTGCACCTGGTCAGGCCCCTCGGATTCCGGCTCGACGACCGCTCGCTCCGGCGCGCCGGCATGGACTACTGGGAGCGCGTCGACGTGCGCGTGCACCCGGGCTGGGATGCCTTCCGCGACGCGCTGGCGGCGGCGTTCGACGCCGGCCGCGTCTTCGCGTTCAGCGCCGCCGCCGGTCGAGGGCCGGCCGCGCTGGACGTGAGGCTCGCGGCCTCCGCCGGGGACGGTGCGCACGAGCCGCAGGCGGTGCTGCTCTTCGGCTCCGAGTCGCGCGGCCTCCCGGCGGCCGTCCTGGAGGCGTGCAGCCCGGTGCGCCTGCCCATGCGGGCGGGCGCCCGTTCGCTGAACCTGTCGGCTTCGGTGGCGGCTGCGCTCTACCTGGCGTGGGCGCAGGCGGACTTCGCCGGCGGGGCGTGAGGGGAACCGCACACGTCGCCACGGTGCCCGCGGTGCACGCGCTCGGCGCGCGCGCGGCCTCAGTCGTGGAGGAAGGGCGTGTCCGCCTCCAGGCCGGCGATGAAGCTGGCCAGCAGCTCGATGGTCCGCTCCACGTCCGCGAGGTCGATGACCTCGTTCGGCGAGTGCATGTAGCGGTTCGGGATCGACACCACCGCGCTGGGCGTGCCGGCGCGGGAAGGCGCGATGTTGTCGGCGTCGGTACCCGTCCTGCGGGGGGCGATGCCCATGGAGACGGCGATACCGGCTTCGTCCGCAGTGTGCCGCAGACGTTCCATCACCACGCGGTGCACGTAGGAGCCGGCGCTGAGGCTGGGGCCGCCCCCGAGCGGTACGTCGCCGTGGACCTTCTTCTCCAGTCCGGGCGTGTCGGTGGCGTGGGTGACGTCGATGGCGATGGCCACGTCGGGCTCCAGCGCGAACGCCGCGGCCCGCGCGCCGACCCCGCCGATCTCCTCCTGCACGGTAGCCACGGCCACCACCTCGGCACGGCCTCCCGCCCGGCGGGCCGCTTCCAGCGCGACGAACGCGCCGATGCGGTTGTCGATGGCGCGGCTCGCCACGCGGCCGTTCAACAGCTCGACGAAGGGCTGCTCGATCACCGCCGAGTCGCCCGCCCGCACGAGGCGCCCCGCCTCCTCGGCCGAGGTTGCGCCGATGTCGATCCAGAGGTCCTCCATCTTGGGCACCTTGCGTCGGTCCTCGGCGCTCATCAGGTGGATGGCCTTCTTGCCGATGACGCCCACCACGTCGCCGCCGTGCCCCAGCACGCGCACGCGCTGACCGATGAGCTGCATCGGGTCCCAGCCGCCCACCGGTTGAACGTAGAGGAAGCCGTGCTCGTCCACGTAGCTGACGAGTAGACCGATCTCGTCGATGTGGCCGGCCAGCATCACCCGCGGCCGTCCGCCGGCGCGGAAGGTGGCGAAGACGTTGCCGTAGGCGTCGCCACGCAGCTCGGCGCCGGCGTCCTTCGCGTGGTCGCGCCAGACGGCGGCGGGGCGTGACTCGAAGCCGGACGTGCCGGCGGCCGAGGTGAGGGCCTTCAGGAAGCTGACGTCGAGTGCCATGCGCGTCAGCATAACGCCGGGTCGTGGCGCTCCCGGTCAGCGCACCGTGATGGGCCCCGATCCGGCGCGCTCGACCGTGATGTCGATCGAGGGCGTGGCGGCCGCAGCCGGGCCGGACGCCCACAGGCCCGTCTCGCCGCTCCCGGCCTGACGCTTCAGGAAGCGCCCGAGCCGCAACGGCCCGGACCCGTCGCTGGTGACGAGCAGCCGCACCGCCGCTTCCGACGGCACGTCGATGACGACCGGCCCGCTCCCTGAGCGCACCGTGACGCGCGCGCTGCCGAACTCGCCGAAGGTGACGCCCGTGCGCCCGGACCCGGCGTTCAACACCAGGTCGACCGCGGCCCCCGGGGCGATCCGGACGTCCGAGGCCCCGCTGCCGCCGTGGATGCCGACGCGGTAACGCGCGGCCGCGGCGGGCAGGACGGCCTTCAGGTCGCCGGAGCCGCCCTCCACGGTCAGCGCGCTGAGCGTTACGTCCCGCAGGTCGAGGTCGGCGCGTCCGGACCCCATGTCGACGGCCAGCGTCAGCGGCACCGCCGTGTCCAGGCCGATGCGCCAGCGGTTGGGCCGGAAGGTCAGGACCGGCGCCCTTCCTCCGGCCTCGGGGCTGACACGGATGCGTTCGGGGTTCGTGTGCGCCACGTCGAAGACGGCATGCCGCCAGCCCTGCGTGTCGGCGGTGAGCAGCGAAGCGCTGTCGGCGACGGATGTGACGTTCGTGACTGCGTCGCCGAGCGCCAGGTCGACGGTCGCGGCCGTGGCGGCGCCGACGGGCTCGCTGAAGCGCGTGGGCACGCCGACGGCGTTCGGGGTGGGGAAGAGGGCGACGCCCAGCAGGACCAGGGCGGCCGCGATGGCGGTGTAGGGGACGCGCCAGGGACGCTTCCAGCCGAGCAGGTCGACACCCAATCCGATGATCAGCAGGGGCCAGTAGAACCCCAGGCCCGACGCCGCGGCGCCCGGCACGAAGCCGCTCTGGGCGATGAGCCACACCACCCCGACCCCGATGAGGATCAGGGCGCGCGGGTCGCGCCGGGCAGGGTTCACGGCTCGGCCCGGTCGCCTCCGCGCCGTGCCCACAGCACCAGGCCCGCGGCGATCAGTGCGAGCGGTACCAGCCAGCGACCGACCCAGCTCCCGGCCCAGTTGTCGAAGATGAAGAACTCGAAGAACGCGCCGAAGGCGGCGAACAGCACCAGGCCGATGGTGGCCACGCGCATCCCCTCACGTTCGCGCTCATGGTTGTTGGTGAGCGCGCCCTGCAGGAACACGCCGAAACCCACGCCGGAGACGATGAGGCCCCAGGCGTAGGACCACGACTGGAAGTAGCCGCCCAGGTTCTGGACGAACAGGATCAGGCCGACCGTGGTCACGATGCTCCCCGGGATCGCCAGCGCGGACGCCTCGTCGCGGCCGAGGAACGCCCACACCAGCAGGGCCAGGCCCGGGACGAGGACGAACAGCGGCCACCCCAGCCAACCCAGGTTGGCGGTCCTTCCGAGCAGAACGAGGATGCCGACCACGATCAGGACGGCGCCGATGATCTGGTTGCGATTCCGCATGGACACGAGCCTCCTCGTCCCAGTGTACGGGCGAGCCGCGCTGGCGTTGTCCGGCGAAGGCCCGACGTCGGCGCGCGCTCCGCGGGCCGTGCGCCTGCGCAGGGCAACGAATAACGCGTCAGGTCGCGCGGCAGGTCGCGCGTCGGCGCACGCTTCGGGCCAGGCGTCAGGCCAAGCTGGGAACGCGTCGCAGACGCGCTTCGATGGCGGCCATCGCCTTGCGGGCGTGCACGATGCCGTTCTCGATGAAGACGTCGCTGGTGCGCGTTCCGAAGCCGGCGGAGCCGACGACGAACAAGCCTGGAACGTCCGTCTCGAAGGTATCGGGGTCGAGCCTTGCCGCGAGCGTTCCAAGGTCGAGCGCCACGCCCGCCGAGCGCAGCAGCGCAGGGGAGGCGAAGTACCCCGTGAGGAGGAAGGTCTGGTCGGTGGGGATGTCGAACGACTCGCCAGGCGCCCCCGACGCCGCCCTCTCGACCACCACCCGGTCGGGGAGGATCTCGCGCACAACGCTCTGGAAGTGCGCGACGATGGAGCCCTCCTTCACGCGGTTCTCGAGGTTGGGGCGGATCCAGTACTTGAGGCTGTGGCGGAAGTCGCTGCCGCGGTGAACCATGGTCACCCGGGCGCCGGCGCGGAAGAGGTCCAGCGCGGCGTCGGCCGCGGAGCTTCCGGCGCCGACGATGGTCACGTTGCGGCCGAAGAAGGGGTGCGCCTCGCTGTAGTAGTGGCTCACGTTCGGCAGGTCCTCGCCGGGAACGCCGAGCCGCTTGGGGTTGTCGAAGTATCCGGTCGCGACGGCCACGGTTCGCGCGCGCACCTCCCCCTCGCCGGCGTTGGCGGGAGCCAGGCCGCGGGTGCGAAGCAGGAAGCCGCCGTCCTCGACTTCCAGCGCCGTGACGGCGGTGAACTGGGTGAGTGCCAGGCCCTCGTTGGCGACCACCTTGCGGTAGTAGTCGAGCGCCTCCTTGCGGGTGGGCTTGTCCGTGGTGGTGACGAGCGGGTGACCGCCGACCTCGAGGCGTTCCGAGGTGGTGAAGAAGGTCATGTAGGTGGGATAGCCGGCGATGGCGTTGACGATGCAACCCTTCTCGAGCAACCGGTAGTCGAGGCCGGCGCGCTTCGCGAGGATGGCGGTCTCGATGCCGATGGGGCCGGCTCCGACGATGGCCAGATCAACCATGAGAGATACCCTAGCAGACGCTTCCGCCGTGAAGGAGTCGGCTTACGACACCTGCTTAGAAGCGGTGCATGACGGGCAGTCGTCGCACAACGAGCAGCGCTCGCACTCCGGCCGCCGCGCCTTGCACACCCTCCGGCCGTGCAGGATGAGGCCGTGGTGCACGAACACCCAATCGTGCTCGGGGAAGAGCTTCTGGAGGTCGCGCTCCACCTTGTCGGGATCCTGCTCGCGGCTGAACCGCAGCCGCCGCGCCACCCGACCGACGTGCGTGTCCACCGCGATGGTGGCCTGCCCGAAGGCGTTGGCGAGCACTACGTTGGCGGTCTTGCGGCCCACGCCCGGCAGCGCCGTGAGCTCCTCCAGGGTGCTCGGCACCTCGCCGCCGTGGCGCTCCACCAGCAGCCGCGCGGCCCCGGTGAGGTTGCGCGCCTTGGAGTGGTACAGGCCGATCGTCTTGACGTAGGGCTCGACCTCGAGCGGGTCGGCCCCGGCCATGGCGTGGGCGTCGGGGAAGCGCTCGAAGAGCGCCGGCGTGGCCTTGTTCACGCCCACGTCGGTGGCCTGGGCCGACAGCACGGTCGCGACCAGGAGCTCGAAGGGCGTGCGGAAGTCGAGCTCGGTGGCGGCGCCGGGGTACAGCCGTTTCAGGCCCTCGAGGACGCGGCTCGCGCGCTTGCGGCGGCGGCTCAGGCTCTCGCGCGGCATGGGGGACATTCTAGCGTCCCGCCGCCGGAGGGCCCGCGACGCAGCCGCGTGCGGGATGGCCGGCGGAAGCGTGGAGGACGGGAAGTGAGCAATTCGCCAGCCCCCGTTTCGGCGGCTCGGCTAGACTCGTGGGAGTCACGTGGGCCCCGCCCGACACGCGTGAAGGAGGCAGGATGCCCGTTTTCGAGTACAAGGCGCGCGACCGCTCCGGCAAGGTGATCGCCGCCACGATGGAGGCGGCGTCGCAGCGCGACGTCGCGTCTGCGCTGCGCGACAAGGGTTACTTCATCAGCGAGATCAAGGCCCCCAAGTCGGGCTTGAACGCCGAGCTCAAGCTCCCCAAGTGGATGGACCTGGGGAGCAAGCCGAACACGCGGGACATCACCATCTTCTCGCGGCAGTTCGCCACGGTCATCAACGCCGGCCTGCCGGTGGTGCAGTCGCTCGCGATCCTGCAGCGGCAGTCGCCCAAGGAGGGCCTCAAGGACGCCCTGAAGAGCGTCCGCGAGGACGTCGAGACGGGCCAGCCGCTCTCCAACGCGCTGGCCAAGTTCCCCAGGCTGTTCAACAGCCTCTACGTCTACCTGGTGAAGGCCGGCGAGGTCTCGGGCAACCTCGACGGCATCCTGGAGCGCATCGCGGCCTACATGGAGAAGCAGGCGGCGCTGCGCGGCAAGATCCGCACCGCGCTCACCTATCCCGTCGTGGTGCTGGTCATCGCTCTGGGCGTCTCCTACTTCCTGCTGACCGGCATCGTGCCGCAGTTCGCGCAGATCCTCAACCAGCTCGGCGGTAAGCTGCCCAGCATCACGCGCGTGCTCATCGCGGTGTCGAACTTCCTGCGCTTCGACTGGTACATCCTCATCGGCCTGATCGTCGCGCTGGTGGTCGGCATCACCGCGTACTACCGCACCGACAACGGCCGCCACGTCATCGACCGCCTCCTCTTGCGAACGCCCGTGCTGGGGCCGCTGGTGCAGAAGACGTCGATCGCCAACTTCGCGGACACGTTCGGCCTGCTGCTGCACTCGGGCGTCAACATCATCGAGTCCATCGACATCACCAAGGGAACGGCCGGCAACGCCATCGTGGAGGACATCCTCGACGAGACCAAGGACGCGGTGCAGCGAGGCGAGCAGATCAGCCAGACGCTCGCCAAGTACCCGCTGGTGTTCCCGCCGCTGGTCAGCTCGATGATCTCCATCGGCGAGGAGACCGGCGCGGTCGACAGCATGCTGCAGAAGGTCGCTTCGTTCTACTCGCGCGAGGTCGACGAGGCGGTCGACAGCCTCACCGCCGCGCTCGAGCCCGCGCTGATCGTGTTCCTCGGCGTCATCGTCGGCTTCATCGTGGCGGGCATGTTCCTGCCGATGTTCTCGATCATCGGTCAGTTGAGCCAGTAGACATGTCGAGTGTAGGTACGCATCCGAGATGGCAAATAGGAAGTGCACATGACATCTACTTGTCAAATGGGGAAGTTCAAATGACAAGTCTAGTGTAGGTACGCTTCCTAGATGAGTTAACGGAAGTACAAGTGACTCTTCTCCAAGCCCTTGTGCATGAACTGCCTGGGGTCGGGGTGTAGGTACGCGTCCTAGATGAGATAGGGGAAGTACAAGTGAGACCTACTTGAGACACGGGGAAGTGAAGGTCAAGTCCGGATTTGTGTGTAAATCCCTCCAAGAGCGTGTTCTCGTTCTAGGCTGCGAGCACCTCCTGTTCGGGTTGGGTGGTGTCGTCGAGGGCGGCGGGGTCGAGGTAGCGCCTGCCGGCCAGCCACTCCTCGCTGTGCTCCATGCACAGGCTGGTGATCATCCTGAGGCAGCTCTCGGGGTTCGGGAAGATCCGGATTACGCGAGTGCGGCGCTTGATCTCCTGATGCAGCCGCTCCAGCGCGTTGGTGGTGCGTAGCCGCGAGCGGTGGTGCGGCGGCAGGGCATAGACGTTCAGGCAAGCGTCGATGCCGTCCTCGAGGAGCTCCGCCACCTTGGGATGGGAAGCTCTCCAGCGCTCGGCCACCCCGAAGGCGAGTGTGCGGGCCATGTCGGCGGTGGGCGCCTGGAACGCTGTCCTGACATCCGCCATGAGGGCGGCCCGGCGCTTCCTCGCCACTCGAGCTGCCAGGTTGCGTTGGAAGTGCACCTGGCAGCGCTGCCACGCCACCCCCGGGAAGGTGCGTTGGATGGCGGCGCGCAGGCCGGCGTGATCGTCGCTCACCACCAGCCGCACGCCGCGAAGCCCGCGCGCCCTGAGGCCGCGGAACAGGTCCTCGTAGTCCGGGCCGCTCTCGCGACCGGTGACGCTGACCGCCAGGATCTCGCGTTTGCCGTCGTCCCTGACCCCCATCACGATGAGCGCGGCCTGGCTGACGACCTGCCCGGCGACCCGCACATGCTGGTGGGTGGCGTCGACCAGAACGAACGGTTACGTCACCTCCCCCAAGGGCCTGTCGCGCCAGGCGGCCAGATCGGCGTCCAGCGTCTTCACCAGGCCCCTGACGGTGGAGCGGCTGAAGCTGGTGCCGCACAGCGTCTCGGTGACATCCCGGACCTTCCGGGTCGACACGCCTTCGAGGTACATCTGCATCAGCGTTGCGACGAGCGCCTTCTCGCTTCTCTGGTAGCGCTCGAACAGCTCGCTGCGGAAGCTGCCGCCCAAGATCGACGGGCACCGCCAGCTCCAGCGTGCCCACCCGGGTTTTCAACTGCCTGGCTCGGTAGCCGTTGCGGTAGCCCTGCCGGCTGTTGGAGCGCTCGTGCGGGGCGGCCTGGAGGTGCTC
>Ga0102953_1000008_pt1 | contig 119057 bp, 97 predicted proteins | sample SalPon2A_C_D2_MG_FD_78509 | JGI IMG/M metagenome (GOLD analysis project Ga0102953, IMG submission 78509) | Soil microbial communities from South San Francisco under conditions of wetland restoration - Salt Pond MetaG R2A_C_D2_MG | ecosystem: Environmental > Terrestrial > Soil > Wetlands...
AGACTGTCGCCGGCTGGATTCGAAGCGATTCGCTCGCTGCTGGCGGAGAAGGAGACGCAACTGCGTGAGCCCGCGCCGGGCACACCGCTGGTTTCCCTCACTGCCGATAGCGAGTAGCGTAGCTCCGGCGGCCGCGGGGGCGAATGGGCGAGGAGCGGCCTGGAACCGGACCCCTGGCCGCTGCAGGGAACCAGCTCGCGCGCCACCGCGCACCGTGATCGAGCACCTGGAGTCTAGCGAAAGACCGCGTTGTGGATTTCGGTCCGCCGGCGGTCGATGATCTGGCGGCGGTCGGTGACGCGTCGCTCCTCACGCTCGCGCTCCGCGTTGGTCAACTCCCGCCCATAGCGGCGCCGCTCCTCAAGGCGACGGTGCTCGATGCGCCGCTCCTCTTCCTTCGAGACTGCCTTGCGTTGTTCGGTCATGGCCAAGTTTCCTGAGCTGTGTTGGACTGCGTCCCTGCGCTCCTCACGCAGCTAACTCGTTGGAGTGGCAAGCCAAATGCGTGCCAGGGCGCCACGTCGGTGTCGGAATGCGATCCAGACCGGGAGGTTGTCGCAAACGTCGGGGCCCTGAAGGGGCATTTTCCTGCGATTGCGGCGGAGCCGCCGCTGCACGTAAGAAGGGCCGCCCGGCGTTGCCCGCCGCCTGTCGTGCATCGGCGCGTTGGGCGGGCTATCATGGCTGCGAGGGTGCACTGGCAGCCCGCCGCATCCCAGCCGCGAGGACGCTCCGATGCCGATCAAGGAAGAAGACCCCTGGCGCATGCAATACTTTGTGGGCGTGGACTGTCCGTCCGACGTGATCGTGCCCACGGAGGACGGCGACGCCTACATGATGTTTCCCAGGTACCGCTGGCTCTACAACAAGATGCTGGTGGCGGAGAGCCAAGGCCTCGAGTACGCACCGCACGGCTTTGCGCCGACGCACTATCCGGTGTTCAGCAAGCCCATCTACAACATGCGGGGCATGGGGGCGGGCACCCGTGTGCTGCGCAGTTACCGGGAGTACCTGCACCACCAGGAGCCGGGGCACTTCTGGATGGAACTGCTCACGGGCGAGCACGTCAGCACGGATTGCGCCGTGGTGCAGGGCGAGCCCCGCTGGTGGCGGCACGTCACCGGGCGGGAGATCGGCGACGGCATGTTCGACTACTGGACGGTGCACGCAGAGGCCCGTCCGGAGTTGGAGGCGTACTGCGGCGAATGGATCCGCCGCAAGCTGGCCGGGTACACGGGCATGCTGAACCTGGAGAGCATTGGCGGCCGCATCATCGAGGTGCATATGCGCTTCGCCGACCAATGGCCGGATCTCTATGGCCCCGGCTGGGTGCAGGCCGCGGTGCGGCTGTACGCGGAAGGCCGATGGGAATTCGCGGACGAGGCACGCCGTACGGGGTACAGCGTGGTGCTCTTCGGTGGGCACGGCCTGCGCTACAGGCATCCTCCGCCGGACCTGGTGGCCGAAGTGCGCGCGCTACCGCAGGTCTCCAGCGTACAGATCACCTTCCATGAGGATCGCCCCCCGCGGGCCCATGCTATGCCGCCGGGCGGCTTCCGGCTCTGCATCGTGAACTGTTGGGAGCTGGAGGCGGGTTTGGCCGCGCGTGAGCGACTGGCGCTGTCGTTCTGGTCCACCCAGACTCTCTATGGCCGTCGGCGCCGCCGGCCCTCCGAAGCCACTGCCACTGCCACGGGCGCCTGAGCGGCCCTGCTGTGTCCACTCGCGTCCCCGGAGCCGCGTGAGCGTCCGCACTGACCTGCCCCGCGCGTTTCGCGAGATTGAGAACGAATGGATTCCGCTGCCGGACGGCTGCCGCCTCGCGGCGCGCATGTGGCTGCCGGAGGGAGCGGAGGCGGCACCGGTGCCGGCCATCCTGGAGTATCTGCCCTACCGCAAGCGCGACTTCACCCGCTACCGCGACGAGCCCATGCACCGTTACTTCGCCGGGCACGGTTACGCCGCGCTGCGCGTGGACATCCGCGGCTCGGGCGAGTCGGACGGGCTGCTGGAGGACGAGTACTCGGAGCAGGAACTGGCCGACGCGCTGGACGTGCTGCGCTGGATCGCCGCACAACCCTGGTGCAGCGGCGCAGTGGGCATGATCGGCATCTCCTGGGGGGGCTTCAACTCGCTGCAGGTGGCGGCGCTGCGCCCGCCGGAGCTGCGCGCGATCATCACGCTGTGCTCCACGGACGACCGCTACGCAGACGATGCGCACTACATGGGCGGCTGCCTGCTCAACGAGAACCTGCAGTGGGGCTCGATCCTCCTGCACAGCATCGCCTTTCCGCCCGATCCGGAACTGGTGGGCAGCCGCTGGCGCGAGCTGTGGCTCGACCGGCTGCGGCATCTGGTGCCCTTTCCCGCCCACTGGATGCGGCATCCCTGGCGCGACGACTTCTGGCGCCACGGCTCGGTCTGCGAGGACTACGCCCGCATTACCTGCCCTGTCTATGCCATCGGCGGCTGGGCGGACGGCTACTCGAATGCCGTGCCACGCCTGCTGGAGGGCCTGCAGGCACCCCGCAAGGGCCTGATTGGCCCCTGGGCGCACGTGTTCCCGCATGATGGCGTGCCTGGGCCGGCCATCGGCTTCCTGCAGGAGGCCCTGCGCTGGTGGGATCACTGGCTGCAGGGCCGCGCTACAGGAATCATGGACGAGCCCATGTTGCGCGTCTGGATGCAGGACAGCGTGCCGCCGCAGCCCTTCTACGAGGAGCGCCCCGGCCGGTGGGTGGCTGAGTCCGCCTGGCCCTCGCCGCGCATCGCGCCACAGCGCTGGCACCTGGGGGCGGCCGGTCTGACCGAGGGCCCCGGCGAGCCCGCCGTGCTGGCCATCGCCTCACCGCAGACCACTGGGTTCTACGGCGGCGAGTGGTGCGGATTCGGAGCCGATGGCGAGGCGCCCGGAGATCAGCGGCCGGACGATGGCCGCTCGCTGTGCTTCGATTCGGCGCCGCTGCCTGACCGGCTGGAGATTATGGGCGCACCGGTGCTGGACGTGGAACTCTCCGCCGACCGGCCCGTGGCCCTGCTGGCGGTGCGCCTGAACGAGGTGGCGCCCAACGGCGCTTCGACCCGCATCACGTACGGCCTGTTGAACCTGACCCACCGCGATGGTCATGCGCAGCCGCAGCCCCTGGAGCCGGGCCATGGCACCCGTGTGTGCGTGCAACTAAACGACATCGCTCACGCCTTCGCCCCGGGCAGCCGGGTGCGCTTGGCCCTTTCCACGGCCTACTGGCCGGTGGCTTGGCCAGCGCCGGAGCCCGTCACGTTGACCGTGCACACGGCCGGCAGCACGCTCGCCATACCCGTGCGTCCACCTGACCCGGACGACGTGGCACTGGCAGCCTTCCCGCCGCCGGAGCGCGCGTCGGGCGATTCCCCGGTGCTGCTGCGGCCCGCGCCCTTCCGGCGCCGCGTGGAGCGCGACCTGACCAGCAACGAATGGATCTACACCCTGGAGAGCGACGGGGGCGAGTTGCAGGGCGCAGCGCTGGCGCACCTTGAGGCGATCGGATTGGAGGTGGGGCACCGGCTCTTCAGGCAGCACCGCATCGTGGAGAACGACCCGCGCACAGCCCACTCGGAGTTGCGCCAGCGCACCACCCTGCGCCGCGGAAGCTGGGCGGTGCGTATCGAGAGCCGCACGCGCCTCGCCTCCAGCGCGGATAGCTTCCACTTTAGCGGCCTGCTGGACGCCTACGAGAACGACCGCTGCATCTTTTCCCGCACCTGGGACGAAGCCATCCCCCGTCGGCTGGTGTAGCGACGGGAAGTTGTGCGCCCTACGCGGCCTGGCTGGCCCCGCCGGCCACGCGCCGCAGGGCGGCCCCGATGAGGGTCTGCAGGAACTCCGGATAGCCACGCCCGCCCAGCTCAGCCATCAGTGCGAGCTTGCCGTCATACGCCCAGGCGGGATTGGGATTGACCTCCATCAGCTTGATGGTGCCCGCGGCATCCGCACGGAAGTCTACCCGGGCGTAATCGCGCAGGCCAAGCCGGGCGAACAGGCGGCGGCTGTCGGCGGCCAGCCGCTCGCGCGTGGCCGGGCCCAGGCGGGCGCCGCGGTAGGCGATGCCCGACCAGTACGGCGAATCCGGCACGGCCTTGGACTCGTAGCAGCAGATGGGTGCCGAGCCGGCCGGCAGCGCGCTGAAGTCCGGCTCCAGGATTGGCAGCACCTCCAGCCCGTGCTCCGGGTTGCCGACCAGCCCCACGCTGTATTCGGGGCCGGGCAGGTATTCCTGCACCAGCACATCGCGGCCAGGCAGGGTCTCGCCCAGCCACGCCAAATAGGCCCGAGCCTCCGGCCGGGTGCGCACGATGGCCCGTTCGGTGATGCCCACGCTGCCGTCGCCATGGTTGGGCTTGATCAAGGCGGGTAGCAGCATGCGGCCCACGCGCCCCAGGGCGTCCTGCGCCGTCTCATAGTGGTGCTCGGTGGGCGTAGGGATGCCCATGCCGCGCGCCACCGCGGTCACGAGGCCTTTGTCGTAGCATGTGGCCATGGCCGCGGGTGGTGCGCCGGAGTACGGTATCTCCAGCAGTTCCAGCAGCGCGGCCACGTGTAACTCGCGCGTGGGTTGGTTGCGATACCCCGTGTCGCACAGGTTGAGCACGAAGGCAGGGCGCTGCCTAGCCAACTCGGCCAGCAGCGTTTCGTGCTGGTCCAGCCAGCGCAGGTCATAGCGCCCCAGACCTTCCAGGGCTTTGCGCAGGCGGGCGATGCTGTCGAAGTCTTCCGGGGCGAAGCGCCCGGTGGGCTTGGTGGGGTCTGCCAGACTGGGGTCGCCCAGCAGCACGGTCACGGACGGGTGCGTGCCTGCGGTACGGCGGGACATAGCCACTGACGGCATGGTGCAGATTCCTTGGCCGCGCCGGGGCCCTCGCTTGTCGGTTGGGCAGTGCAATGACGCAAGCCAGGTGCCGTGCGGCGCACACGGGCCGGGAGCGGCTTCCGTCAGCAATCGATTGTTCCCATTTTACGCCCGATCCGGGATTTGTGCGCGTGTGTTTCGGCGCATCGGCCTGCTCCGGGCGGGAGCCTGGTTGATGTGCGGTGGGCGCTCGCCCCCACCCCCGCGGCGGGTGTAGACAACACGGAGAATCGCACCGGCCCCCGCGCCGGCATCGTACCCGCATCCGCAGGAGAGCCATGAGCTACCAATCCATCCGCGTCACGCGCGAAGGGCGCGTGGGCGTTATTACGTTGCACCGGCCCGAGGCCCGCAATGCCCTCAACACCCTGCTCATCGGCGAGTTGGCGGCTGCCGTGGAGGAACTGGAGCGCGACGAGGGCCTGGGCGCGCTGGTGCTGGCCGGGGGCGAGCGATATTTCGCGGCGGGGGCGGATATCCGCGAGATGGCCGCGATGGACTTCCGCGAGGTGTTCGAGCGCGAGTTCTCCGGCTGCTGCGACCGCGTGGCGTCCTGCCGCCTGCCCATCGTGGCGGCCGTGGCGGGCTATGCCCTGGGCGGCGGCTGCGAACTGGTGGAGATGTGCGACGTGGTGGTGGCGGCGGACAACGCCATGTTCGGTCACCCGGAGATCACCCTGGGCAGCCTGCCCGGCGCGGGCAGCACGCAGCGCCTGGCACGCGCCATCGGCAAGCACAAGGCGCTCGACCTGTATCTCACCGCCCGCACGATGGGCGCGGATGAAGCCGAGCGGGCGGGGCTCGTGTCGCGCATCGTGCCGCCGGAGCGTGTGCTGCCCACGGCCCTGGAGATCGCCCAGCGCATCGCCGGCTTCTCGCGGCCGGTGGCCATGCTGGTCAAGGAGGCCGTGAACCACGCTTTCTCCTCCCCGCTGGCCGAGGGCGTGCGCTTTGAGCGGCGGCTGTTCCACACCAGCTTCACCTTGGCGGACCGCACGGAGGGCATGCAGGCTTTCATCGAGAAGCGCGAGCCCCAATTCAAGCACCGCTGAGCCGCTGCGCGGGGCCTTTGCCATCACAAGTGTGCGGCTGTACCCGACAAGACGTAAGGGTGTCACCCGGAGCGCAAGCGAGGTGTCTGCTGTTGCAGCCCGAGAGCCCCCGTGCCCATGGCTCCAATCCCGCCCGTACCCATTCGGGGCCGGATTGGGTAGGATGCGCCGTTCCGAGCCATGCCCGCAGGGGGAGCCCGTCCATGCCCGTCATCCAGTCCCGAATCGATCCGCAGTCCGAGGCATTCCGCGCCAATCGCGAGGCCATGCTGGCCCTGCTGGCGGACGCGCGGGCGCGGGAGCAGGAGCTGGAAGGCTTGGCGGAGCGGGCACGACCGCGCTTCGAGGCGCGGGGCCAGTTGCTGCCGCGGGAGCGGCTGGCGCACGTGCTGGATCGCGGGGCGCCCTTTCTGGAACTGATGGCGCTTTCGGGCTACCTGGACGAGGCGGGCCAGCCTTCGGAGACGCCCGGCGGCCCCATCGTGGGAATTGGCTACGTATCCGGCGTGCGCTGCTTGCTCATTGCCAATAACAGTGCCGTGAAGGGCGGCACGACCGACGCAGCGGCGCAGAACAAGTACCAGCGCGCCCAGCAGATCGCACTGGAGAACCGCCTGCCGGTGGTGCTGCTGGTGGAGAGCGGCGGCGCCAACCTGCGGCACCAGGCGCGTATCTTCGTGCGCGGTGGTGGCGGCTTCCGCAACCAGGCACGCCTGTCCGCAGCGGGCATCCCGCAGATCGCGGTGGTGCACGGCTCCTCCACAGCGGGTGGGGCCTACCTGCCAGGACTGTCGGACTACGTCATCGTCGTGCGCGGGCGCTCGCGAATCTTCCTGGCGGGTCCGCCGCTGCTGAAGGCAGCCACGGGCGAGATCGCCACGGACGAAGAACTGGGCGGTGCGGAACTGCACGCCCAGGTGGCGGGTACGGCCGAGTACCTGGCCGAGGACGATGCCGACGCGTTGGTGATCGCCCGCGAGGTGGTGGCGCGCCTGGGCTGGAACGGGCACGCGCCGCCGGAGCCGCATCGGCCCTTCGCGCCCCCTCGCTACGAGCCGGACGAGCTGGCTGGGGCCGTGCCGCCGGACTACCGCCGGCCCTACGACGTGCACGAGGTGATCGCGCGGCTGGTGGACGGCTCGGACTTCCTGGACTTCAAAGAGCGCTATGGCGCGGCCACCGTTTGCGGGCATGCGGCCATCGAGGGCCATGCCTGCGGGCTGATCGGCAACAACGGGCCCATCGATCCCGAGGGTGCGGTGAAAGCGGCGCAGTTCATCCAGCTCTGCTGCCAGACCGGTATGCCGCTGATCTACCTGCAGAATACGACCGGCTACATCGTGGGCCGGGAGGCGGAGGCGGGGGGCATCGTCAAGCACGGCTCCAAGATGATCCAGGCCGTGGCCAATGCCACGGTGCCGCAACTGACGCTGATCATCGGCGGGAGCTTCGGCGCGGGCAACTACGGCATGTGCGGGCGCGCCTACGATCCGCGCTTCCTGTTCGCCTGGCCGAATGCCCGTCTCAGCGTGATGGGCGGCGAGCAAGCCGCGCGCGTAATGCGCACCGTAACGGAGGACAAGCACCGCCGCGACGGCACGCCGGTGGACGAGGCGGCCCAGGCGGTGCTGGAGGCCGAGATCCTGCGGCGCTACGACCTGGAGTCCAGCGCCTTGTACTGCACCAGCCGCGCATGGGACGACGGCATCATCGATCCGCGGGACAGCCGCACCGTGTTGGCCTTCTGCCTTTCGATCTGCCGCGAGGCCGAGCAGCGGCGGCTGCGTCCCAGCACCTTCGGCGTGGCCCGCGGCTGAGCGCCGCCGATCGCCGGTTCAGCGAGGGAGCGACCATGCTATTCACCGAGCAGCACGAGCACCTGCGAGCCACCGTTCGCGCCTTTGTGGAGCGCGAGATCAATCCTCACGCCGACGAATGGGAGGAGGCCGAGCTGTTCCCCGCCCACGAGCTGTTCCGCAAGATGGGCGAGCTGGGCCTGCTGGGCATCACCAAGCCGCCCGAGTACGGAGGCATGGGCCTGGACTACTCCTACAGCGTGGTCTTTGCCGAGGAACTGGGCCGCTCGCAGTGCCGGGGGGTGGTCACCGGCGTGGGCGTGCAGACGGACATGTGCACCCCGGCCCTGGCCCGCTACGGCAGCGATGAGTTGCGCCGCGAGTTCCTGGTTCCGTCCATTGCCGGCGACTACGTAGGCTGCCTGGGCGTGAGCGAGGTGGGCGCGGGCTCGGACGTGGCCAGCATCGCCACCGTGGCGCGCAAGGACGGCGACGACTACGTCATCAATGGCGGCAAGATGTGGACGACCAACGGTACCCAGGCAGACTGGATGTGCCTGCTGGCGAATACCAGCGAGGGGGCCGTCCACACCAACAAGTCGCTCATCGTGGTGCCCATGAAGAGCCACGGGCTCACCGTGGCCCGCAAGCTGAAGAAGTTGGGCGGCTGGTCCTCGGACACTGCGCAGATCTTTTTGGAGGACGTGCGGGTTCCGCAGCGCTACCGCATCGGGGAAGAGGGACAGGGCTTCATCTACCAGATGCAGCAGTTCCAGGAGGAGCGCCTGTTCGCCGCGGCGGGCTCGCTGGGGGCCATGCAGGACATCATCGAGGGAACGGTGGGCTACACGCGCCAGCGCCAAGCCTTCGGCCAGTCCATCCTGGACAACCAGTACGTACACTTTACCCTGGCCGAGCTGATGACCGAGGTGGAGTTGCTGCGCTCGCTCACCTATCGGGCTACCGAGGGCTACATCCACGGGCAGGACGTAACCTACCTGGCCTCCATGGCCAAGCTCAAGGCCGGGCGGTTGGCGCGACAGGTGGCGGACCGCTGCCTACAGTTCTGGGGTGGTATGGGCTACATGTGGGAATCACCCGTGTCCCGCTACTTCCGCGACAGCCGGCTGCTGTCCGTCGGCGGGGGCGCGGACGAGATCATGCTCACCATCATCGCCAAGCACATGGGCACGCTGCCCAGGCGGCCGCAGGCGCAGGCCAAGGCCCAGGCGCAGCCGGTGGCGCCCACCCCGCCGAAGCCTCGCTGAGCGCCCCATGGCCGCCTTCCGCACGCTGCTGATCGCCAACCGCGGCGAGATCGCCGTGCGCATCGCACGCACGGCGCGGGCGCTGGGCTACCGCACCGTGGCCGTGTACAGCGATGCGGACGCGGATGCCCTGCACGTGCGCGTTGCGGACGAGGCCGTGCGCATCGGTCCGGCATCTGTGGGCGAATCGTACCTGGATGCAGGGCGCGTGCTGGCGGCCGCCCGCCGTGCACGGGCCGATGCCGTGCACCCCGGCTACGGTTTCCTCTCGGAGAATGCCAATTTTGCAGCGGCCTGTGTGGCGGCGGGGCTGGTGTTCGTGGGACCGCCGGCGGAGGCCATCCGCCTGATGGGCGACAAGCGGCAGGCCCGCGCGCGGATGGAAGCCGCAGGCGTGCCGGTGGTGCCCGGCTACCACGGTGAGCCGCAGGATGACGCCCACCTCGCCGCGGAGGCGGAGCGCATCGGCTATTCCGTGATGGTCAAGGCCGCGGCGGGCGGAGGCGGACGCGGCATGCGGCGTGTGAGCGAGCCCGCGGCGATGGCGGCCGCATTGCAGACAGCCCGGGCGGAGGCGGAGACCGCCTTCGGCAATGGCGCGCTGCTGCTGGAGCGGGCACTGGACGGAGCGCGGCACGTGGAGGTGCAAGTGTTCGCGGATGCCCACGGCGCCGTGCTGCACCTGGGCGAGCGGGACTGCTCCCTGCAGCGGCGGCACCAAAAGGTGGTCGAGGAATCGCCCAGCCCGGCGCTGGATGCCGCGTTGCGGGAGCGCATGGGAGCGGCTGCGGTGCAGGCGGCTCGCGAGATCGGCTACGTGGGGGCGGGTACAGTGGAGTTCCTGCTGGCCCCGGATGGGACCTTTCACTTCCTGGAGATGAACACGCGCCTGCAGGTGGAGCACCCGGTGACCGAGGCGCTCAGCGGGCTGGATCTGGTGGCCTGGCAGCTCCGGGTGGCGGCCGGGGAGCCACTGCCCCTTCGTCAGGAGCAGATCACGCTGCGCGGGCACGCCATCGAGGCGCGCCTGTATGCGGAGGACGCCTATGCGGGCTTCCTGCCCCGGACCGGTCGCGTGCTGGCCTGGCGCCCACCTCAGCGCGATGGCGTGCGCGTGGATCACGGGCTGGCGGTGGGCACGGCCGTGGGCACGCAGTACGACGCGCTGCTGGCCAAGGTGATCGCCTGGGGGGCGCACCGGGAGGAGGCCCGGCGCAGGCTGCTGGCCGCGCTGGAGGAGACCGAGCTGCTGGGAGTGGAGACCAACCGTCCGCTCCTGATGCAGCTCCTGGAGGACAAGCGCTTCGTGGCAGGAGCGGCCACCACAAGAACGCTGGACGAACTGATGGCTGGCGGAGCCCTGCTCCGCCCGGCGCTGCCGGCGCATCTCTGGGTGTTGGCGGCCGTGCTGCTGTACCTGCCCGAAGGCGGCGTGGAGCATCCGGCGGCGCGCTGGGCGCTCGCCTCCCTGCCGGCGCCGCTGCGCATTGGCTGTGGGGATACGGATCGTGCGGCTCGCGTCACTGCCCTTGCGCAAGGCCGCTTCCGCGTGATGTGGGACGAACGAGAGTCGGCCGAATCCGCTGAAGTGACGCTGCTGGAGCGCGCGCAGGACGGGGCCGCTCTCCGCGTGCGATTCGTCTGCGATGCCGTACAGCGCGAGGCCGTGGCGGCGTGGGATGACAGTCGGCTGTGGCTGGCTTGCGGGGCGCACAGTGCCGCGTTTCAGGAGCTACAGCGTCATGCCGGAAGTGTGGTCGCAGCAAGCAACGGTCTTGTGACGGCGCCAATGGGGGGCCGCGTGCTGGCCGTGCAAGCGAGAGAGGGGGAATGCGTGCGACGCGGGACGTGCCTGATAATACTCGAGGCGATGAAGCTGCAGCACGAACTCGCCGCGGCCTGCGATGGCGTCGTGCGCCGCGTGGCCGTGCACGAGGGCGATCAGGTCACACAGGGCCAAGTGCTGCTGGAAGTGGAGCCCTCCACTGAAGCACCCTCCTAGTTCCCGCGCTACACGAGAGTACCGCCACGAGCCCGGCAGGGGCGCCATCCGGGACCGCCTTTTGCCCCCCGGTGTCGTAATCTAAGCGTGGAACCCTCAGTGTCCCAACCGATGCATCGCCGCGAAAGATGAGCGATCGGCGCACTTCTATGGGCGAGCCAAGAACTTTTGAAATGTAGAGCGGAACAGAACCTCATTCTCGAGTTGCGATGGAATGTTCAAAGCATTGAATCGATTTGGGTTATGTAAGCAAGTAAACGACTTGCGATTTGCGCGAAAACCGCTCAAGGTGTCCCGGCATTTCCACGCCGGAACAATACATTCCGAAGCCGGCGTTGAAATAGGTATGGCGTAGGGATGCGCACGGATTCCGACGGAACGGATCTCCTTTGGTTTGTCGATCCTACTGATAGGGGACACCATGCTTTCCAAGCGCATTTCGGACACGAGCGAATCCCTGCAAGGCCTGCACGCTGAGCACGCCAATGCTACTCAGGCAATGACGTGTGACCGGCCTGAATCTACAGCCCTGCCCGAACCCTCGTTCCTTAGGGAGCGTGCCGATGCCTACTACGCGCGGATCGCGCCGTGGAATGGCAACCACATCCTGAAGGGGCGGGTGCCGGATGCCAATGCGCTGATCCTCTCTTCCAACGACTACCTGGCACTGGCGAACCACCCAGCCATCGTGCAGGCGCAGGTGGACGCACTCCAGACCATCGGCCGCGGCGGTCTGCGCTCGGACGTGTTTCGCACCGATGGGGACACGTTGCGGCGATTCGAGCTGGAACTGGCCGATCTGCTGGGCGCGGAAGACGTGGTGACCTGTCAGTCGGGCTGGAACGCGAACGTGGGGTTGATCCAATCCATCGCCGGCCCGGGGACGCCGGTGTACGTGGACATGTTCGCGCACACATCCCTGTGGGAGGGCGTCACCAGTGCGGGCGCCCAGCCGCGGCCCTTCAAGCACAACGATCCGGAGTCGCTGGATCGGCTGGTGGCGCGGCACGGGCCTGGCGTGGTGGCCGTGGATGCGGTGTACAGCACCAGCGGCAGCATCTGTCCGTTGGAGGCGATCGTGGCCGTGGCCGAGCGGCACGGCTGCCTGCTGGTGGTGGACGAGTCGCACTCGCTGGGGGTTTTCGGCGAGCAGGGCGAAGGCCTGACGGGAGCCCTCGGGCTCTCCGGGCGGGTGCACTTCCGCACGTCGAGCCTCTCCAAGGCCTTTGCGGCGCGCGGCGGCATTGTGGCCGGTAGCCGGCGCCACATCGAATACTTCCGTTACGAGTCGCGCCCGGCCATCTTCAGCTCGGGCATCACCCTGCCGGAGGCGGCGGCCTTCCATGCCACGCTGGAGGTGGTGCGGGCGGACAACTGGCGGCGCGAGCGTGTGCTGGCCGGCGCGGACTACCTGCGTTCGCGACTGGATGACCTGGGCTACAACGTGGATGACAGCCAGTGCCAGATCATCTCGCTGGTGTCCGGGCCAGATGAATCGACGATCGTGCTGCGCGACGCACTGGAGTCCCACGGTATCTTCGGTGCGGCCTTCTGTGCCCCGGCAACGGCCCGCAACCGCTCCCTGATCCGCTTCTCCGTGACGGCGGACTTCACGTGGGAGCATCTGGACCGAGTGGCGGGCGTGTGTGGCCACATCCGGCACGAGGTGGGCATGGCTGAGTGGGTCTCCACCAAGCGCAAGCGTGGCGGACAGGCGTCATTGCTTGAGCGCACGGCGTAGGCTCCGGCCTGACCGTGGGGAAGGCAGGGGCTTGGCCCCTGCCTTCCCCATACGGGCGTCCCCTCCACTGGCGCGGGTACGGGTTAGGCCGATGGTTCGCCGACCGCCTCGCACAGCTCGTCGATGATGTGGAAGATGCGGGATTCCAGATCCAATTCGTCAAATTCGCCGGGCGCGTTGCGGGTGGAGACGATGAGCCAGCGCCCGTCCGTCTGATTGACCTCGCACTCCAGGTCGGGCAGCGAGTGCACGACGAACTGGTTTACGCTGCGGGCAGGCATGGACGATACGTCGATTAGGGCCAGCCAGGTCGTGTCCGGACCCATGCCCTGCATTTCGTAGTAGTAGGTCACGCCCTGGTAGGTATTCGCCTCCATGTTGGTGACGCCCATGGAGAAGCGCGACCGCTGGGCGCCGATCTGCTCCATGGCCTTCTGCAGGTACGTCACCGCCACCTCGGCACGCAGCGCGTAGACCCGTTCCACCTGGGGGAAGTCGCGCAGAGTCAGCCCGCGGGACTTCAGTTCCAGAGTGATCAGGTGCTCGGGGTCCACGAAGTTGCTGCCGTAGAAGGCGATCTCGTCCGAGAAGATGATGGCGTTGGGCCCCACCGCATCGCGCACGGCGGGGGCCTTGGTCAACTCCTCTAGCCGCGCGGTCTTGTTCACGTTGATGCCGATGATGGTCGGGTCAATCAGCGTTTCGCTGGCCAGGTTGCCATAGACCACCTCGCCGGCATGCACGCCGATCCCGAAGTTGAGGGCCTTCGATTGTGAGTCGACCAGCAGGCGATTGATCTTGTCCAGCGAGTGCACAAAGAAGATCGCCAGCGAGAGGATGTTGAAGACGGCCGTCTGGCGGCCGTGCTCGTCGTCGGTGTACACGAAGATACTGTCGCCCACGGGCTTGATCACGGCCAGATCCTGCCCCACCTCGGTGATCTCCGTGAAGCAGCGCCGGATCAGCTTGGCCACCTCGATCTCGGATTCCTGACCGAACATCTTCGTGAAGTTGCGCACATCCGCCTGCAGGATCCCACAGAAGCGCTTGTCCTGCTGCGTGACCAGCGCGATCGCCTCCTCCAGGCCGTAGCGCGTCTGAAACTTGCGCAGGCGCGAGACGATCACGTTGCTGAGGAAGCGGCTGAGCAGATTGTTCTGCTCCTGCACCACCTTGGAGTGCTGCGTGGTGATGTTGCGCAGGCGGCGCTCGAAGGCCCGCTGGAGCGTGCGGTAGCGTTGGAGCTGGTAGTTCACGATGCCCCCGAATACTAAGGGGAACAGCATGATGACCAGATATTCCAGATATTGTGAGCGCAGCAGCGCGGCGTGGGCCGGATTCTCGATCGTGACCAGCAGGTGCGCCCAGTACGCCAGCAGGGTGCCGGCGCCAAACAGCACAATAGCCGCGGCCACATCAACCAGGAAGGTCAGCACGAAGATGCCGCCGATCATGGACAGCAGCCACACCTGAGACAACTCATTCTGCAGGAGAAAGTACGAGAACAGCAGCGGGACGTTGTAGAGCACGCCCAGCACCCAGTACAGCGGACGCCAGCGCTGCAGTCGCTCGGGCCAGTGCTCCTTCAGGATAGCCGGCACGCACAGCGCACTGCCGATCATGCGCAGGGTCAGGTTCTCGTAGGGCTGGGGAAAGACGTAGCGCCAGATCAGATAGAACAGGGGCTGCCCCACCAAGCCCAGTAGGCCGGCCGTGACCATGAACGCCTCGGCCGTCTCCGCGCTTTGGGCCAGGGAACGACGCGTGGCCAGGGCCAAACGGCGCAGGGCGCGCGCCACGCGCGAGTCCAGGCCGCCGGTTGGAGGCTCGGGCATTGGGGCGGGCCCGGCTGCGGCCGAATCGGCCGGGTTGTGCGGCGTGTGGGTTTCGGATGGGTCCACGATTATCCCGATTGCTTCCCGGCTGCGCTTTAGGTGCGCTGCGAAGCCCCCCAGCGAGGGTCATCCATGGGAATGCAAGGGGTATACTCAGCCCGCGTTCAGGGGCTGTTTCCGGCCCGCCGCCAGCAGCGGCGCGGCCGCGCCCCGCCGGCGCAGGGTAGACAACCGGAGTCGCCTGCGGCCGCGCCTCGGAGCCAAGCGGGGGTGCGCGACTACAGCTGCAGGGCGCGCATCTGCTTCTCCGGATAGCGTGCTCCCGCCACGGCACCGGTCGGGATAGCGTCGGAAATCTGGTGCAGTTCGTCTTCGGTGAGGCGCACGGTCACAGCCCCTGCGTTCTCCTCCAGGTAGGAGATGTGCTTGGTGCCTGGCAGCGCCACGATGCGATCGTCCTGGGCCAGCAGCCAAGCCAACACGAGTTGCGAGGGCTTGATCTTCTTCTCCTCGGCAATCTCCATGACCTTGCGCACCAGCGTGATATTGGCGTCCAGATTCTCCTCGAAGAAGCGCGGGTGGGCGCGGCGCCGGTCGTCTTCCGGCAGGTCGGAGAGGGCCTGGATGGCGCCAGTGAGCAGCGAGCGCCCGAGTGGCGAATAGGCCACGAAGGCCATGTTGTGCTCACGGCAGACAGGCAGCGTCTCCTCGCCCACGTCGCGGTACATCAGTGAGTATTCGCTCTGCACTGCGGCAATGGGGTGCACGGCCGCTGCGCGCCGGATAGTTTCCGGGGCAGCCTCGGACAGACCCAGGTGGCGCACCTTGCCCTGCTTGACCAGCTGGGCCATGGCGCCCACGGTGTCCTCGATGGGCACGTTGGGATCCACACGATGCTGGTAGTAGAGGTCGATCGCGTCGACGCCAAGGCGCTTCAGGCTGGCTTCGCAGGCCTGCACGACGTAGTCCGGATGGCCCTTGGGTCCGTCGGGGGTATTGCCGAACTTGGTCGCGAGCACCACCTTGTCCCGGTGTTCGTGGATGGCCTTGCCCACCAGTTCCTCGTTGTGGCCCCGGCCATAGGCGTCCGCTGTGTCGATGAAGTTGATCCCCAGATCCAGCGCGCGCTGAATGACCTTCGTCGATTCTGCATCGTCGCTCTTGCCGTAGACGCCGGACATGGACATGCAGCCCAGTCCGACGGCGGAAACATTGAGGCCACTGCCTCCCAGCTTGCGGTAGTGCATCATCGGTCGTCCCTCCCAGGTCTGCCTCGCGCGGGCCAATCGTGCCAGTGCTGCGGTTCGCGCATGGAGTGATTATGCCAAAGAGGCATGGTAGCCGCCCGCAGGGCCGGGGGCAACCAGCAACGCAGCACGCCGGGCCGGGGCTCTACACGCCGGCACGTCGCCGATGCATTGCCGGGCGGGCGTTCAGCCTTTTCGCGGCTTCTGCTATGATGGAAAATCGCGCGTGGACGCACCCGCTGGTTGGTGTGAAGCGCCACACCTGAAAGGAGGTGTAGCCATCAACGGCACGATCCTGCTGCTGAACCTACTGGGTGGGGTAGCTCTGCTCCTGTGGGGGATGCGCATGGTGGAGATCGGGGTCAATCAGGCCTTCGGGGCCGATCTGCGACGCTTGATCGGTCACAGCATGGGCCACCCGGTGCTGGCCATGCTGGTGGGCCTGGGCGCCACGGGTCTGCTCCAGAGCAGCACGGCCACGGCGATGATTACGGCCTCGTTCGCGCGTCAGGGCTTGGTGGAGACGGCGCCGGCACTGGCCGTCATGTTGGGGGCCGATGTTGGCACGAGCCTCGTTGTGCAGGTGCTCTCGTTCGACCTGAGTTGGCTTTCTCCGCTACTGATCGTGGTCGGCGTGATTGGCTTCAAGACCAGCCGTGCGGCCATGCGCCAGCACGTTTCCCGCGCCCTGATAGGTCTGGGCCTGATTCTGCTGGCGCTGCGCGAGATCGTCTCGGTTTCCGAGCCGCTGCGCCACGCGGGGGCGCTGCAGGCACTGCTGGAGGCGCTGGGCGGGGAGCCGCTGCTGCTCGTGCTGGTGGCGGCCGCCGTCACGTGGCTGGCGCACTCATCGCTGGCGGTCGTGCTGCTGATCGCCTCGCTGGCGGGCTCGGGCATCGTGTCGCTGGAGATGGGCTTCGCGATGGTGCTCGGGGCCAACCTGGGCGGAGGGCTGCCCCCGGTGACGGCCACACTCGCCTCGGGGCCGGAGGTGCGGCGCATCACGGTAGGCAATCTGCTTTTCAAGCTGTGCGGTGTCGTGGTCGCCGTCCCGTTGTTGCACTGGGCGCCGGAGATCACGGCCGCCATGGGCGGGGCACCTGGGCGCCAGATCGCGCACTATCACATGCTGTTCAATTTGGGCCTCATGGTGGTGTTCCTGTACCTGACGCCACTGGTGGCTGGACTGATGCGGGGCATGTTGCCGGACGCCACCGGGGCGGGCAATCCGGCCGATCCGCTCTACCTGGATCGCTCGGCGATCGAGAACCCTACGCTGGCCCTCGCCAATGCGGAACGCGAGACACTGCGTATGGGCGATGTTGTGGAGCACATGGTGGCCCGCACGCTGGATGTGCTGCGCCTGGACGACGAGCGGTTGCTCCAGGACGTCGTGAAGATGGACGACACGGTGGATTCCCTGCACCAGGCTATCAAGTTCTACCTGACCGACGTGAGCCGGGAGCCCATGAACGACAAGGACAGCCGGCGCGCGCAGGAGATTCTCTCATTCACGATCAACCTGGAACATATCGGGGATATCGTGGACAAGAACCTGATGGAACTCGCGGCCAAGAAGATCCGCAACAAATTGCACTTCTCCGACGAGGGCTTCGTGGAGATCGCCAGCCTGCATCGGCGCCTGATGGACAACTTCAAGCTGGCGGTGGCCGTGTTCATGTCCGACGACGTGGAGATGGCGCGCAGGCTGCTTACGGAGAAGGCTCGCTTCCGTCAGTTGGAACTCGACGCAGCGGAGAGCCATCTGGCGCGGCTGCGCGTCAACCGCCTGGAAAGCATCGACACGAGTTCCATCCACCTGGATATCCTCAACGAATTCAGGCGGATCAATTCCCACCTGACCTCCTCTGCCTACCCTATCCTGGAGCGGGCCGGCGAGCTGTTTACGAGCCGCCTCAAGCCATCTGCTTAAGCGTGGAACGCTTTGCGCGTTGCCGCCCAATTTGCGATAGTGCCGAACCAGAAATTGCACGACGGTCTCAATTGGCGTAGAGGATGGAGGCCTCCAGGCGATTGACCGGCATCAAGGCGGTGCGCCTGTGAACGGGTAATCGTTTCTGCAAGGGGTTTGGCCGTACGCGCATGATCCGGGGAGAGCAGAGTTGTGGCTAAGGCGCTGAATTTCATCATCGAAAAGTGCACCGGGTGTCACCAGTGCGAGCTGGCCTGTTCCGCTGTGCACGAGGGCGTGTTCAATCAGGACCTGTCGCGGATCCGCATCTTCCTGATGCCGGATGTCTCGAAAAACGTGCCCTACGCCTGCCTCCAATGCGAAGAAGCGTGGTGCCTCCATGCGTGTCCGGTGGAGGCCATCTACGAGAACGAAGCCAACGGAGCGAAGGTGCTCGATGGCTCGATCTGCGTCGGGTGCAAGGTCTGCACGATCGCCTGTCCGTATGGAACGGTCGTCTACCACCCCTCGTCCGGCAAGGTCGTGAAGTGCGATTTGTGCGAAGGTCACGAAGAAGGGCCGTATTGCGTGGCATCCTGCCCCACATCAGCCATTGAGCTGGTGGAGGTGGCAGCGAGCTAGGCGCATCGGCGTGCGTACACGGGGCGGGACGGCGCGGTGCGTTCCGCAGGTTGCGGGCAATGCATCCTTTGATCAGGAGAGTTCCATGAGCTGGGCCAAGAGATTGCTACGGGTGAACCTGACCACAGGCACCTTGAAGGAAGAACCCACCAACATGGACTGGGCGGCCAAATACCTGGGCCAGCGAGGCTTGGGCACCAAGTATCTGGTCAACGAGGTTGCGCCCGGGGTGGATGCGTTCGCTCCGGAGAACAAGCTGATTGTGGCCACGGGCCCTTTGACGGGCACCAATGCCTCCACGGGCGGACGGTGGTCGGTCATCACCAAGAGTCCGCTCACGGGTTGTGTGGCCTGCTCCAATTCGGGTGGCTTCTTCGGCGGGGAACTGAAGAATGCGGGCTGGGACATGATCATCTTCGAAGGCAAGTCTCCCAAGCCGGTGATGCTGTACATCAACAACGACGAAGCCAAGCTTCTGCCAGCGGACGAGTACTGGGGCAAGTCGGTGTGGATCACCGAGCCGGGCATCAAGCAGCAACTGGGTGACCCCAACATCAAGGTGGCCAGCATCGGTGAGGCGGGCGAGAACGGCGTGCTTTACGCGGCCATTGTCAACGACCTGGATAGGGCGGCCGGACGCTCCGGCGTCGGCGCGGTGATGGGCTCGAAGAATCTGAAGGCCATGGCCGTGCGGGGTACCAAGGGCGTCAAGGTGAGGGACCCGATGAGCTTCATGAAGGCCACCACCGCCGGCAAGAAGATTCTCGCGGAGAACGCCGTCACGGGGCAGGGGCTGCCCACCTACGGCACCAACGTGCTGATGAACGTCATCAACGAAACCGGCGCGTTGCCCACCCACAACCATCGCGACGTGCAGTTCGATGGGGCGAAGCACATCTCGGGCGAGGCCATGCACGAGGTTGGCCCGGACGGCCACAAGAACCTGGTGCGCAACGGAGCCTGCTTCGCGTGCACCATCCAGTGCCAGCGGGTGGCCAAGGTCAATCCCAAACACTGGACTGTGAAGGACAAACCCGAATACCAGAAGGAGTCCGGCGGCGTGGAGTACGAGAACGCCTGGAGTCTGGGTGCGGACACGGGGGTGGACGATCTGGACGCCATCACCTTCGTAAACTTCCTGTGCAATGAGCACGGCATGGACCCCATCTCCCACGGTGCCACGGTGGCCGCGGCGATGGAGTTGTTCGAGACGGGCGCCATCACCGAGCAGCAGGTGGGCTTCCCCCTGCGCTTCGGCGATGCGGAGGCCCTGGTCAAGATCACCGAGTTGACGGGCAAGGGCGTCGGCTTTGGCAAGGACATCGGCCTGGGTTCCAAGCGCCTGTGCGAGAAGTACGGCAAGCCCGAGCTGTCCATGACGGTCAAGGGACAGGAATTCCCGGCCTACGATCCGCGCGGCATTCAGGGCATGGGGCTCGCCTATGCCACGAGCAACCGGGGCGCCTGCCACCTGCGGGGCTACACGGTCTCCTCGGAGATCTTTGGCATTCCGGAAAAGTCCGACCCGCTGGCGACGGATGGCAAGGCGGGGCTCGTGAAGGCCTTCCAGGATGTCACTGCCGTGGTGGATTCTGCGGGTCTGTGCGTGTTCACCACGTTTGCATGGGGACTGCCGGAGATTCAGTCGCAGATCGAAGCTGCCTGCGAGGGCGATTTCTCGCTGGAGCGCCTCCAGGAGATCGGCGAGCGTATCTGGAACATGGAGCGCAGGTTCAACCTGGATGCCGGCGTCAAGGGCGACCAGGACACGCTGCCCCAGCGTTTGCTCAAGGAAGCGGCCAAGACCGGCCCAGCCAAGGGCAGGGTGGCGGACCTGGATAAGATGCTGCCGCAGTACTACGAGCTGCGCGGCTGGAGCCGCGATGGCGTGCCCACCGACGAGACGATGAGCCGCCTGGGCGTGTAGCGCCAACACGGGCCGTGGCGTCGGGCGGGATTGCCGCCCAGGCTGCACGGCGGTGCGCGGCAGCGCGAATACGGGGGAGGTGCGCGGTTTCAGGCTCCTCCCTCTTTTTTTGGCTATTGCAGTCCTGGCGCCAGGTTGGGCCAGCAGCGGGAGGGAACAGCCATGCGATATGTCGTCGTGGGGGCCGGCCCGGCCGGTGTGGTGGGTGCGGAGACCCTGCGCAAGATCGATCCGACGGGCACCGTGACCCTAATCGGCGGGGAGCCCGAGGTGCCGTATTCGCGCATGGCGATCCCGTACCTGCTGGAAGGGAACATCGACGAGGCCGGGACGCACCTGCGCCACGACCCGGAGCACTACCGCAAGGCGGGCATCGAGGTGCTGCAGGGCAAGCGCGTCACCAAGGTGGATACCCAGGGCCAGCAGGTCACCCTGGACGATGGGCAGCAGGTTCCCTATGACAAGCTGCTCCTCGCCACTGGGTCACGGCCGCTGCAACCTCCTATTCCCGGTGTCGACCAGGAGGGCATCTACCCGTGCTGGACACTGGCCCACGCGCGCGAAATCAAGAGTCGGCTGGGTGAAGGCAAACACGTCGTGCTGATCGGCGCGGGTTTCATCGGCAGTATCATCCTGGATGCCATCGGCTCGCAGTCCATGACACTGACCGTCGTGGAGGCGGAGACGCACATGACCCCGCGCATGATGAACGAGGCGGGGGGTGGCGTGATGAAGGCGTGGTGCGCCAGCAAGGGCGTGCAGGTGCTCACCTCGACGCGTGTGAACAGCATCGAGGCGGGTGGCGAGCGGCGTTTCACGCTGCAGCTCGACAGTGGTCAGGCCCTGCCCGCGGATGTCGTGGTCACGGCGACCGGCGTGAAGCCGATCCTGGACTACCTGGAGGGCAGCGGCATCAAGACCGACGAGGGCATCCTCGTCAACGAGTTCCTGCAGACCAGTGACCCCAACGTTTATGCGGCCGGCGACACGGCCCAGGGCCTCAATTTCTCCACGGGCGGTTTCAGCGTGCACGCGATCCAGCCCACGGCCACCGAGCATGGGCAGATCGCTGCGCTGAACATGGCGGGCAAGTCAGCGAAGTACAAGGGCAGCCTCATCATGAATGTCATCGCGCTGCTGGGGCTGACAACCTACTCCTTCGGCCAGTGGATGGGCGTGGAGGGCGGCGAGCACGGCGAGTGGCTCGATGAAGCGAACCATCGCTACATCCGGCTGGAGTTCAAGGACGATGTGCTGGTGGGGGCCATCCACATCGGCCAGTTCGAGCAGGTGGGCATTCTGCGCGGCATGATCCAAAACCGCATCCCGCTTGGCCAGTGGAAGGACATGCTGAAGGCCGAGCCAACAAGAATCATGGACGCCTACCTGGGGCTCACGGACTACGGCAAGAAGATCCCCATCATGCCTCTGGCAGCCGGCTAGGAGTCGATGCGTGATCGTCAAGGTCAAACTTTTCGCGACGCTGCGATCCAGGCTGCCGCCGGAATCCAACGGGGAGGAGGTTGATCTGGATCTGGCCGACGGCGCCACGGCGCAGGACGTCATCGACCGGCTGGCGATACCGCCCCCGTTGGCCCATCTCGTCATGGTGGATGGCTACCACGTGTTGCCGCAGGAGCGGCGCGAGCGCCCTCTGCGTCCGGGCGAGGTACTCTCGATCTTCCCCCCCATCGCGGGCGGATGAGGCTCCCCATGGCTGGCTCCGACGAGACGCATGCGCGCACCGTGCGCAAGGAGATGGGCATCAACCATGCCGACTTCTTCCGCATCCTGCCCCGCGCGCTCAACGCCATTCCCTACGTCGTCAACGGCACGGAGATCGTGGCGGAAGGCGAAGGCATGCGCCTCCGCATTGTGCTGGGCGAGGAGCGGGAGCGGATCCTGGGCGCCGTGGTGCGCATTCCGGTCACGTTCGTCGAGCTCCGTTTCGAGGGCTACGCCGCGGAGGAGCAGGCTGCCTTTTTGGAGCAGTTCGACCGCGCCTACTTCAAGGGCGGGGGCTGAACGGCGCGGGGCAGCCTGCAATCAACGCCTGTTTCCCATTGACATGGCGGCCGCATTCGTCAATGGCTAGACCATAGGGAGAGAGCCCATCCGTCCTGGGCGGGAGACGGATGTGGGTGCCGGGGGAAGCAGCGACGGGCTACGTCGTCAGTTCCCATCTGTACTATCCGCACCCATCACCACGAACGTACCCACGCCTGCTGGTCGCCGCGGTGCGCCAGCGATACACGGCGTTTGCGGGAGGGAACTACCATGGCAGTAAAGTTCAATGTTGAAATAAATGGCGTGCGCCACGAATCAGAAGTGGAGCCGCGGCTGCTGCTCGTGCACTACCTGCGCGAGACGCTGGGGCTGACAGGCACGCATGTGGGCTGCGAGACGAGCATGTGCGGGGCCTGCACGGTGATCCTGGACGGCAAGGCGGTGAAGTCCTGCACGCTCTTTGCGGTGCAGGCCGATGGCGCCAAGATCACGACCGTGGAGGGCCTTAAGCAGAACGGCAAATACCACCCCATCCAGGAAGGCTTCTGGGAAGAGCATGGGCTGCAGTGTGGCTTCTGCACCCCCGGCATGATCATGAGCGCGTACGACCTGCTCTCGCGCAATCCGGACCCGACCGAGGAAGAGATTCGGCACGGCCTGGAGGGCAACCTGTGCCGCTGCACCGGCTATCAGCACATCATCAACGCCGTGCAATCGGCCGCGCAGAAGATGAAGCGCTAGCGCCGCCCCGCGTGCGTTTCCGCACCGGCGGCCGCCGCGAATGATCGCCAAGGCTCACCACAGAGGAGCATTCCCATGGCTATGGCAACGCCCAACCGAATGATCGGCCAGAAGATCAAGCGCAAGGAGGATCCGCGCTTCATTACCGGCAAAGGCAAATACACCGACGACGTCAAGCTGCCCAACGTGACTTACCTGGCGTTATTGCGCAGCGACCGCGCACACGCCCGCATCACGAACCTCGACGTCTCCGCTGCTCGCAAGGCGCCCGGGGTGGTGGCCGTTTACACGGGTGCAGACCTGGAAGGCAAGGTGGGTGGCGTGCCCTGCGGCGTGCAAAATGCCGAGGGCAACCACTACTCGGCGGGCGTGAAGTTGAACGTCCCTGCTTACCCCCTCCTGGCCAGCAAGAAGGTGAACTTCGTGGGGCAGCCCTATGCGGCCGTTGTGGCCACGGACCCCTATCTGGCCCAGGATGCGATCGATCTGATCGAGGCGGACTTCGAGGATCTGCCCGCCGTGGTCGATCCGGAGAAGGCCATCGAGAAGGACAGCCCCGTCATCCACGAGGAATTCGGCTCCAACATCGCCTTCCATATCCCAGGCGGACCCACGCCGGAGGCGAAGGCGCAGGTGGACAAGCTCTTCGCCGAAGCCGAGATGACCGCGTCGTTCCGTTTCGACAATCAGCGCCTGATTCCCATGGCCATGGAGCCCCGCGCGACCCTTGCGGATTACGACGTGGGGCGCGATCAGCTCACGGTGTGGAGCTCCAGCCAGATTCCGCACTTGGCCCGCACGTTTCTGTCGCTGATGATTTCCCATCCGGAGACCAATATCCGCTTCATCGCCCCGGACGTGGGCGGCGGCTTTGGCTCCAAGCTGAACCTGTACGCGGAGGAGATTCTCACGCCGTATCTGGCCAAGACCCTGGAGCGCCCGGTGAAGTACACCGGCCGGCGCCGCGAGGAGTTTGCCGCCACCATCCATGGTCGCGGCCAGGTGCAGTACGTGGACATCGCCTTCAACAAGGACGGCACCTGGCTGGCCCTCAAGCTGCGCTTCTTCAGCGATCTGGGCGCGCACATGCAGCTCCTGACGCCATCCATCGGGGGATTCACGGCCGTAATGGCGACGGGTTGCTACAATCCCCAGGCCTTCTGGTTCGAGCAGTACGGGGTGCTGACGAACAAGATGGCCACCGATGCCTACCGCGGCGCGGGCCGGCCAGAGGCGACAATGATCGCCGAGAAGGTGATGGACGTCATTGCCCGGGAGACCGGGCTGGACCCCGCCGAGGTGCGCCGCAAGAACTTCCTGCGCACGTTCCCGGCCACCCCGCCCACCGGGCTGGTCTATGACTCCGGGGACTACGAGAAGGCGCTCAACAAGGCGCTGGAGGTCTCCAACTATAAGCAGCTTCGCGCGGAACAGCAGAAGGCGCGCGCGGAGGGCCGCCTGATGGGCATCGGCCTATGCTCTTACGTGGAGCTCTGCGGCGTGGGGCCCTCGTGGCTGGCACCACCGGGCGCAGGCTTCTGGGACGTGAGCACGGTGAAGGTGGAGCCCAGCGGCATGGTGACTGTGCTTACCGGCATCTCTCCCCACGGTCAGGGCGAGGAGACCACCTTCGCCCAGATCGCGGCCGATGAGTTGGGCGTGCCCATGGACAACGTACGCGTGCTGCACTCGGACACGCTGGCCGTGCCCTATGGGAACGGCACCTACGGCAGCCGCGGCATGGCCGTGGGTGGCGGGGCGCTCAGCATGTCGCTGGGCAAGGTAAAGGAGAAGGCGAAGAAGATCGCGGCGCACATGCTTGATGCCCAGCCGGACGGCATGGCCTACGAGAACGGGGAGATCTTCGTGAAGGCCGAGCCGGCCCGCAAGGTTACCATCGGCCAAGTCGCGACAATGGCCTACGACTTCTCCTGGAAAGGACCCGGCACCGTGCCCACGGATATCGAGCCGGGCCTTGAGGAAACCAGCCGCTTCGAGCCGTCCAACCTCGTCTTTCCTTTCGGCACGCACGTGTGTGTGCTGGAGATCGACAAGGACACCGGGCAGGTGGAGATCCAACGCTTTGTGGCCGTGGACGACTGCGGCACGGTGATCAACCCCCTCATCGTGGATGGCCAGGTGCACGGCGGTATCGTGCAGGGCATGGCCCAGACGCTCTTCGAGGGCGTGGTCTACGACGAGAACGGGCAACTGCTCACCGGTGAGCTGACTGAGTACGCGGTGCCCAAGGCGAACATGGTGGGGCGCTTCGAGAACCACCACACCGAGACGCCGACGCCGGTCAACCCCATCGGCGCCAAGGGCATCGGCGAGGCCGGTACCATCGGCGCCACGGCGGCCGTTTTCAACGCCGTGCTGGACGCCCTGCAGCCCCTGGGCATCAAGCACCTCGATATGCCCTTCAAGCCGGCCAAGCTCTGGCAGGCCATCCAGGCGCATTCCCGCTAAGCCAAGGAGACCCCATGTTTGCCGAAAAGTTCGAGTACCATGTCCCGGGCTCCCTGGCCGAGGCCACCCAGCTTTTGAGCCAGTATGGCGATGAGGCCAAGGTCATCACCGGAGGCATGAGCCTGATTCCGTTGATGAAGTTACGCCTGGCGATGCCCTCGCACTTGGTGGATCTGCGCAAGCTGGCTGATCTCAAGGGCGTGCGCGAGTCCGGCGGCAAGCTCGTCATCGGAGCCGGCATGACCTACGACGAGGTGAGCCGCGACAAGACAGTGCTGGCCAAGTGCCCCGTGCTGGCCCAGGCCGCTGCAGTCGTGGGCGACGTGCAGGTCCGAAACCGCGGCACCATCGGCGGAGCCCTCGTACACGCAGACCCGGCGGCGGACGTGCCGGCGGCCGCGATCGCGCTGGAAGCCGAAGTAACCCTGCAGGGCAAGCAACAGCGCACCGTGAAGGTGTCGGACTTCATCGTGGACTCGCTGCTGACGTCCATCGAGCCCGACGAGGTATTGGTGAGCATCACGGTTCCGGTCACGGGCAGGCATACGGCCTACGCCAAGTTACCGCAGCAGGCCTCCGGGTATCCGCTGGTGGGCGTGGCCGCCGTGCTGGAGATGGACGGGAAGACCTGCAAGCGTGCCCGCATCGGCGTGACCGGCCTTTGCGGCAAGGCCTTCCGGGCCGCCTCGGTGGAAGAGGCGTTGGCCGGAAAGACGCTGGATGCGGCATCCATCAAGGCCGCGGCCGATGCGCTGGCATCCGACATCACCGATCCGTTGGAGGACCCGCTGAACGGCTCGGTGGAGTATCGCGCGCACGTGGCCAAGGTCTATACGGGGCGTGCCCTGCAGCAAGCCATGGGTGCCTAGCACCAAGTTCGCAGTGCCGCGCGGGGTCGGCCGCAGCGCCGGCCCCCGCGCCCTCCTCCCGGTGCCCAGGATTTGGGTCCTGGCGCGCCGCCGCGCTATACTAAGGACCTCGGCGGGTGCTCCCCGGGGCCCCCTGCGATGGAGCGACACGCTTGAAGCTGGAAGGCGAAGTCATCTTCGAGGCCCCGCGCGACCGCGTGTGGGAGATTCTGAACGATCCCGCGGTGCTGGGGAAGCACATGCCGGGCTGCGAGTCCCTCAACGAGACGGGGCCGGACGAGTACGAGGCCGTGCTGAAGATCGGCGTGGCTGCCATCAAGGGCACGTACAAGGCCAAGCTGCGCATCACAGAAAAGCAGGCACCGGATTCATACCGGCTGCATGTGGATGGCGCGGGCAAGCCTGGCTTCGTCAAGGGTGACGGTACGGTGCACCTGCATGAGCAGGATGGGCACACGCGCGTAGCCTACAGCGGCGACCTGCAGGTCGGCGGGTTGATCGCCCGAGTCGGTCTGCGTCTGTTGCAGGGCATCTCGCAGAAGATGACCCACGAGTTCTTCGTGGGGTTGGGCAGCGAGGCAAAATCCGGCTGAGCGAATGGGGCATCGGCAGGGGGCCAACGGCCGGCGGCCGGTGGGAGGGAGATAACCTGGCAAGCTGCTGACATCACGGGTGCAACCATGGATCGCGTCCTACTGCTGATGGGCACCCAGACCTATCGGGCCACTGACTTCCTGGAGGCCGCGCGCCGCATCGGCGTGGAGGTCGTGGTGGGCCTGGACCGCCCCGATCCGCTGGAGGCCCTGCACACCGGGGGCGTCGTCTCGCTGGACTTCCAGGCGCTGGACGGGGCCACAGCGGAGATCGGCCGGCTGCATGCGGCGCAGCCCCTGCAAGCGGTGGTTTCCGTGGATGACTCTGCCACGGTGCTGGCGGCGCGGGCCTGCGCGGCCCTAGGCCTGCCCACGAACCCGGAGGAGGGCGCGGTGGCTAGCCGCAACAAGCTGGTCTTCCGCGAGATCACGCAGGCGGCCGGTCTACGCTCGCCCTGGTTTCGCGCCTGGCCTCTGAGTGCCGAGCCGGAGGCCTTGGCGGCCCAGGTGCCCTATCCTTGCGTGCTCAAGCCGCTCTTCCTCAATGCCAGCCGTGGCGTGATTCGCGCGGACGATGCGGCGGGCTTCGTGGCTGCCTTCCGGCGCATCGCACGGCTGTTGGACGATCCGGATTTGCAGGTAGCGGGTGGGGAACTGGCGGGGCAGGTACTGGTGGAGTCCTTCATGCCGGGGCAGGAGGTGGCGCTGGAGGGCATGATCCGCGACGGCGAGTTCCAGTTGCTGGCGTTCTTCGATAAGCCCGATCCGCTGGATGGGCCGTTCTTCGAGGAAACGCTATTCGTCACGCCATCGCGTCACCCTGCTGACGTGCAACGCCGGGCCCTCGCAGTGGCTGCGGCGGGCGCGCGGGCGCTGGGTTTGCGCACGGGGCCCGCACACGCGGAACTACGGTTGGATGGCGGGGAGCCCTACCTGCTGGAGATCGCCACGCGCTCCATCGGCGGGCACTGCTCGCGCACGCTGCGCTTCAGCTCGGGTATGTCGCTGGAGGAGTTGATCCTGCGTCAGGCGCTGGGTCAGCCGCCGACGGATGCGCAGCGCGAGGCCAGCGCCGCGGGCGTGCTGATGATTCCCGTGCCGGCGGGTGGGCAGCTTGAGGCTGTACATGGTCTGGAGGCTGCCCGGGGTGTGCCAGGCATAACGGAGATCGAGATCAGCATCCCGCTAACCCAGGCTGTGGTGCCGTGGCCGGAGGGCCATCGCTACCTGGGCTTCATCTTCGCGAAAGGCGAGCGGCCCGAGCAGGTGGAAGCGGCTCTGCGCACCGCCCATTCGCACCTGCGCTTCGACATCCACGCGGATACGGAAACTTCCGCCTGCGCGAGCTAAAAGCAGCGTCAAAGCAATGGCGTAGGGCGAGGTGGGCAGCGACCGCAGTGACCCGTGCGGTCCATCCTAGGGGCCAGGTCCAAGGACCCCGCCCTGATGGCCGGCAGGCCCTTCAAAACACAGACTAGAGCAGGGAGGCCAACTGGTCTCCAGTGGGCTCCGCTCAGCAGAACCAGGGCTCGCTGAGCCGCGGCGCGGGCGGGTGGCCATGCGCTGCCAGCCAGTCGGGCGCCAGGGCGGGTTGGCCAGCCGCTGCCAGCGCTGCGTCGTATACGGTGCGGAAGGTTGCGGCAGGGTCCTCTCCCTGCGTGGCCGCCGACTCCACGAGGGCCGCTACGCGCGTCTGTAACGCGTCCATGCGGGGGTCGGGGTGGCGCCAAGTGTAGGTGAGCGCCTCGGCGTCCAGCGCACCCAGGTGGGGCGTGAGCTGCGGTGTGTCCAGCAGCGCCGAGCCGGGCGGCACCAGCAGCCGGATGGCGTACTGCACCGGGTCCACGTGGTGGATCAGCCGCTCGGCCCGCACGAACGCGAGCAACTCGAGGTAATCCTCCAGCGTGGTCCAGGGCGTGAACGGCACCCAGGTCGGGCGTGGCGCGATGCCGGCTGCCCGCACGGCCGCAATTGCCTCGGCCAGGTCGGCACGCGTGTGGCCCTTGTCCAGGTGTGCCAGCACGGTCTCGCTCAGCGATTCCGCGGCAGTGACGATGAAGAGGCAGCCCGTGCGCGCCAGTTCCGGCAGCAATGCGCGGTGCTGCAGCAGGTGCTCCACCTTGATCGTCGCGTCATAGGTGAGGTCGGGGAAGCGCTCGTGGAGGGCCTGCACCAGGCGCAGGGCGTGGCTGGGGCCGTTCAGGAAGTCCGGATCGCCAAAGGTGATATGCTGTGCACCCTGGGCGACGAGCACCTCAATGTCGGCCAGCAGCACCTCGCGCGGCACCACGAAGAAACGGCCGCCATAGGCCGGCGGAATGGGGCAGTGCCGGCACAGATGCTTGCAACCCCGGCTCGCCTCCACATACCCCACCGTGCGCTTGGCGCTGCCCTCGCCTTCGGGCAGTTCCAGGTGCGCATAGCTGGTGAGCGGACGCAGTTGCGAGCGCGCCGGGGCAGCGAAGGCCGTGCGGTCAAGGCGCGGGGGATGCCGCGTGCCATCGGTGGAAATACCGGCCACGGTTTGCAGGTCATCGCCGCCTTCCAAGGCCTCCAGCAGACCCACCAGCGCCGGTTCGTACTCGCCGCCGATCACGCTGTCCGCGGGTCCCTCCAGCAGCAGGTCGGCATTGAGGCCCGCGTAGAGGCCGTAGAAACAGACGTGGGCCGTGGGATTCAGCTCGCGCACCCGCTGCGAGACCCGCAGACCCAGCCGCAGGGCCGTGTGCATGGGCACGGAGATGCCGACGAAGCGGGCCTGCGCAACGCGTTCCGCGTCAAGGCGTTCGGTGGCCAGATCCTGCAGCGCCGGGCGGAAGCCGTCGGCGTTCAGGAAGCCCATGGGCGAGGCCAAGCCCAACGGGGCGTGGCCCAGCTCGTAGCAGGAGAGCAGCAGGATCGCGCCGGGCGCGCGGAAGGAGGCGTGTGGATTGCGGCTGGTGGCCGTCACTTCTTGCTGGCTTGGTAGTAGGGATTGGAGCCCGAAGCATGGTCGGTTTGGTCGATCAGGTCCACCATCTCCGGCAGCACCTCACGCAGACGCTCTTCCACACCCTGGCGCAGGGTTACGTTCGCCATCCCGCAGCCCTGGCAGCCACCACCCAGCTCCACATAGACGTTGTTGTCCTGCACGTCCAGCAGGGTGAAGTAGCCACCGTGTGCCGACACCGCCGGGTTCACCTCCTTGTCGAACAGTTCCTGCACGATGCGGATCTGCTCTTCGCGGGCACGGCCCTCCACTTGACGAAAGCCGAACTTGTAGCGCTTGGAGGCGTCGCCGGCACCGGATTCGGAGGACGGTGCCGTCCCGGTGGGCGCAGCGGAGCGCATGGGCGTCCCACCTGCGGCGAAGAACTTCCGCATCATGTCCGGCACGCGTTTCATCAGACCGTCCCAGTCAGCGTCCTCCTCCATTTCCACCGTGATCGTGTTGCCGTCCAGGGCGATCGCGGCGATACCGCCGGCTTCGAAGATGGCCTGGGCCAACGGAGATTCCTCGGCGGCCTCACGGTTGTCGTAGCGGCGCTGTTCTCCGAAGGGCAGCAGGGTGGTGCCCACCAGGAACTTGAGGGCGTTGGGTTGCTCCGTCCACAGGTGCTGCAGCGCGACTTCCGTTGCTCCACCGTTGGCTCCGGCCGGGGCGGATGGAGCCCCCTCGCTTGGCTTGCCACCAAACAACGACCGCAGCGGTTTGCGCAGTAGATTCAACTCCGTCACCTCCCATTGGTGCGTGATTCTCCCGGGACCAACCCTCCCTAGCTGGCGGAGCGGCCACCGCCACCGTGCGGTCCATCATAGGATCGCACCCGCGCGGAACGCAACGGGAAATCCGTGTAGACGAGGCGTATATCGTTGGCCGGCCATATCCCGTTCACGCGCACGCCGCGGCGGGTAGTATGTGCGCCGAGTCGACGTAAATCAGCCGCCGGCGCCCGCCTTGGGGGGAGTAGCGGCATCACCTTCCGGTTCCTGTCGCTCATCAGGGGCCGGCGTGCCGTCCCCGGCCTCGTTGGGGGCCAAGCGTTCAATCTCCACCTTGATGACGCGTTGGGGGTCGGCCTCCAGCACACGGAATCGGTAGCCCTGATAGGCGTGTTCCCAGCCGGCCGAGGGCACCTCATGGGCCTCCTCCATCAGGAAGCCGCCGAGGCTCTCGTAGTCGCGGTCATCGGGAAAACTGAGCTCGAATTCCTCCTCCAGTTCGTCCACGTTCAGGCGGGCGTCGGCCAAATAGGCGCCGTCTTCGGACTTGACGAGTCGCTCCTCCTCGGTGTCGAACTCGTCCTGAATCTCGCCCAGCAGTTCCTCGATGATGTCCTCCATGGTGACCAAGCCGCCGGTACCACCGAACTCATCCACCACGATGGCCATGTGGATGCGTTCACGTTGGAACAGCTTGAGCACCTCGCTGATCTTCTTGGACTCCGGCACGAACACTGCCGGGCGCATCCGGCTGGCCAGGAAGGCCCCCTGCTCCTCGCGCAGCGGTGGGGTGATCAAATTCTTCGTGTAGAAGATACCTACGATCTTGTCGATCGTCTCCTCGAACACCGGGATACGGCTGAAGCCGGATTCCAGGCTGATTTCGACCACCTTCTCGTAGCTGGCATCCACGGGCACCGCGATGATGTCGGTGCGGGGCACCATGATCTCCCGGGCCGTGGTATCGCTGAACTCGAAGATCGAGCTGAGCAGGTGCTCCTTGTCCTTGTCCAGCGTGCCCTGGCGGCGGCCCAGGCTCACGATGTACTCGATGTCCTCTTCGGTCACACGCTCGCCCCCGCGCTGGCGGCCGCCGAAGAGCCGGAACAGGCCCCTGATGAACCACGCGATCACCCACGTCACTGGGAAGAACAGCACGTGGAAGATCAGCACCACGTTCATCAGCGCGGGCGCCAGCACGTCGGCGTAGGTGCGGGCTATGGTCTTGGGAGTGATCTCCCCGGTGAACAGCAGCAGGAAAGTCATGCCGCCGATGGCGATGGTGATGCCCTGAGAGGGGAACAGGCTGCTCGCCACCTCGGTGGCCAACGCGCTAGCCGTGATGTTGACGATGTTGTTGCCGATGAGGATGGTCGTCAACACGCCGTTGGGATTGTGCCTCCAGGTCTGCAGGGCGCGTCCCCAGAATGTGTGCCGCGCGATGATCTGCTCGGTGCGGTGCAGCGAGAGGGAGGTCAACGCGGTCTCCGACGCGGAGAAGAACGCGGAAAACAGTAGGCACACCAGGATTCCCACCAGTCCCGCGGTCGGGAGTTCCGGGTAGACGGCTTGCACTGAGCGTTGTCTCCTCTGATCCGTTGGTGCTTTGCAGCGGCCATATTTGTCGACGCGGCGTCCCTGCCAGGTCGGATGGCCCCTGCGGGTTCAGGCTTTGGCGTGCTGACCGCGGTTGCGTCGCAACACGCGTTCGCGCCGTCCCAGGACGGCGTCCAGGTCTGCCCGCTCCGCCCAGGCGTCGTGCATGTCACGTTCCAGTTGCAGAGCCTCGCCCAGCGGCAGGCGCGATCCTTTGCGGATGAGCTGCTTCATGTGGCGCACGGTGGCCGGCTCGGCTGCGGCAATGCGCTCAGCCAGCGCCCATGCTTCCGGCAGCAGAGCTTCGCGCTCGCAGAGGTGGCTCACGAGGCCCGATGTATATGCAGTTTCGGCGTCCAGAAAGTCCCCGCTGAGGCTAAGCGCCATAGCGCGTGGCAAGCCGATAATCCGCGAGAGCTTCTGGGAGAGCCCCGCTCCCGGGGGGACGCCGATCAGGGCGTGGGTGTCCGCGAATGTTGCTGCACGGCTGGCCATCAGCACGTCGCAAGCCAGCACCAACTCAAACCCGCCGGTCACCGCCGGTCCGTTGATGGCTGCGATCACGGGCTGCGGGACCGCCTCCAACTGCTGGAACACACTGGCCTCGGCCGGCGGCTCCTGGAAGTGCGTCAGGCTGTTCTGGAAGTCTGACAGGTCCAGGCCGGCACAGAATCCCCGCCCTGCCCCCGTCAGGATCAGGACGCGTACCGTGTCGTCCGCGGCCAGGGAAGCGAGCGTCTCTGTGAGCTCAGTCTGGAGCCGGCGGTCGAGCGCGTTGAGCTTCTCGGGGCGGTTCAGCGTGACCTGGACGATGCCGTCTCGACGCGTCAGCAGGAGAGTTCTTGCCGGACTGGGAGGTTCGGGTTCGATGGTCATCGGCTGGTTCGCCACGCTTGCACGAGGGGCGGAGGGCGTCGGATGCCGGGGGCCCCGCAGGGTGCTTGGCGGAACAGTTCTATCCCCCGGTCCTGAAGGCGCCAGCCCGCCGCTGCGACGCGCGGTAGCCTGCACGCCTCGCTCTTCGCGCCGGCGATGTCGCAAAGCGGCCCCCACAGCGGTGACCTGCGGCGAAGGCTGTAGCGATCCATCAAACGCATGTGCCGGGACTCTCGCTGCACCGACGGACCCGGCCGGTGCCGCTGAAGGTCGTCAAGGATGGCTGGTTGCCGTGTGGAGTTTCCAGGGCGCCCCAATTTCGCCAGGTTGCATCTACTCATTTCGGGTATGCCATCGAAAGCCCGTCAAGTCAATTGAACCGGAGGCCTGAACGGGCTGCGGAGAGCCGTTTGTTGAGCGTGTGTGAGGCTAGACCACGCGCTCGCCGCGTAGGAAGCGGAGCAGCGTCTCACCCACTGCTTGCAGGGACTCCGCTGAGCAGTCCGCGAGCTGGTCGTCCTCGCTGCCCGCAGCCAGATCAGCACTGGCGCACAGGGGGACGGCCGCCAGTCCGCGCTCCAGGAAGGGCACGTGTGGCCCCGGAAAGGCCGTTTGCACCCCCCGGGCAAATGCCTCGTGGCCTAGCGCTTGGCCAAGCGAGAACAACTCGTGCTTGAGCGCCCGAGCCTGAGGGTGCACGAGGCTGCGCAGATCGAGGTCGAGTGCCAGCCCCGGTGCCGCCACCTGCCACACGGCCACCACCCCCTGCAGCGGCAGCAGGTCGCGCGCAGCCCAGGCGTTCCCCGCCTCCAGGCCTTCAGGGTCATCAAGGGTGGCCGGGAACAGCAGGCAGAGCACGTCCTGGGCCGGCGGCGCATCCGTCAGGGCTTCGAGCAGCGTGAGCAGCACTGCCGCGCCACTTCCATGGGCATTGGGGCGCCAGCGGGCAGCGGACTCTGCGGGCGCGCGCACGGCGGGTGCGCAGACCAGCCAGGGCGGTCCGGTCTCGCGCCCACGCACACGGGCCCCCATGGCGGCATCGGCATCGTCCACTGGCTCAGCGCCGGCGTGGGCCAGCAGGGTGGCCAGCGTGGCGAGGTCGGCCTCGACCATGGCCTTGCCGGTACCCGCGGCGCGAGACAGGTTCTGCAGCCACTCCAGCGCACGCCGGCTGGAAAACGGGGTGGGAAGCATGGGCCCGGGTGCCTTCAGGCAAGCAAGGGCGGCCGCTGGCGGGTGGCCAGGTACATCGCCACGCCCGTGACGACAACGCTGGCTGAGATCAGCAACAGCATGTCATCGTAGCTGCCGGTGCGGTCGAACAGGTAGCCGGCCAGCCAGGGCCCGCTGGAGGCGCCCACGCCGAACCCGATATCGAGCATGGAGAGGATCTTGCCGAGATGTCGCCCAGGGAACAGATCCGCCACGGTTGACGCGTAGACGGGACTCAGCCCCATATAGCCGAAGCCAAACAGCAGCGTGAATCCCGCCAGGTAGATGAACTGCGGCGAGCCCCGCGCGAGGAACAGGCAGGCGATCCCCAGCAGCCCCAACACGGTGACCGTGAGGTAGATCGGGCTGCGCCCGAAACGGTCGGATAGCGAACCCCACGTCAGTTGTCCGGCCGTGCGGGTGATCCCTGTCATGCCGAACAAAAGCGATGCCGTGCCCAGGTCGTAGCCCAGATCCAACGACAGCCGGGTCTGGTGCACCACCATGGTCATGGAAGAGAAGCCGATCATGGAGACAGCGACAAGCAGCATCCACCAGGCCGGGGCGCGCATCGCCGCCCGCAGCGTGAACCCCTCGGTGCCGTTGGCCGTTAGTTCCGGCGGAGGCTCGGCTGCGCCATCGGGCTGCAGGCCTAGCGCCTGAGGTGATTCGCGATGGATCAAGAGGTTCAGTGGCACCAGCACGGCGAGGATCAGCAGGCCGTAAACCACATAGGTACTGCGCCAGCCGATGCCCAATACCAGGCGCTCGGTCAGCAGTGTGATCAGAAGCGAACCAATTCCGACGCCGGACAGGGCCAGCGCGGAGGCCAAGCCCCGCTTGCGAACGAACCAGCGTGGCACCACCGCCATATGCGTCGGGAACCCCAGCATGGCGAAGGATGCACCAACCAGCACCCCGTAGTAGAGGTAGAAGCGCCATACGCTGGTGATGGTGGAGCAGAGCACCAGGCCCACACACAGCACCACGGCGGCGGCGGGAAACAAGCGGCGTGGCCCGAAGCGATCGAACAGTGCGCCGCTGAGCACAATTGTGAGCGCGTAGACGGCCATGGAGATCGAAAAGATGGCCGCCGTCTCACCGCGCGCCCAGCCCGTGTCCTGCAGGATGGCTACGTAGAACACGCCGAAGGCGAAGCGCAGCCCCAATGCCATGAACAGGGTCACGAACATGACTCCGATCACGGCCCAGCCATAGTAGATGCCGCGCTTGGCCAGCCACTGGATGATCATGTGTGCGCAGCCTTCCGGGCTCCAGTCGGCCGGGCTGAGATCCGCCCCCGGCAATGAATAGGCGGGGTGCTGGGCAGGGACGCCGGGTAGCGTTGCGAGCCTGAGATATTTTGTATTATGTATGCCACGTTGATTTTCCCTGCACGCCAGATTATAGAGGGTGAGCCGCACGAACCAGCGGCCGGCCACGCTGCATCCCAGGGAGGCGCATGAAGATTCACGAGTATCAGGCCAAGCAGATTTTGTCCCGCTATAACGTGCCTGTGCCCAAGGGCAAGGTCGCTGCGACGGTGGACGAAGCCATGGCCGCGGCACAGGCCCTCGGTGGCAGCGTGTGGGTCGTCAAGGCCCAGATTCATGCCGGTGGCCGGGGCAAAGGCGGTGGCGTGAAGGTCAGCAAGAGCCTGGACGAGGTGAAAGCAAACGCCCAGCAGATCCTGGGCATGCAACTCGTGACGCACCAGACGGGCCCGCAGGGGCAGAAGGTGCGCAAGGTTCTGGTCGAAGAAGGCATGGACATCCGCAAGGAACTGTACCTGTCCATGCTGGTGGATCGCGATACGCAGTCCGTGGTGGTGCTGGCCTCCACGGAAGGCGGCATGGATATCGAGGAGGTCGCTGCCAAGACGCCGGAGCTGATCCTGCGCGAGGCGGTGGACGCCACCGTGGGCATCCTGCCCTTCCAGGCCTTGCGCCTGGCCAAAGGCCTGCGGGCACGGGAGGTGAACCCCGAGTTGGTGCGGCCGCTGGCGGGCATGATCGGCAACCTGTATCGCGCCTTCGTGGCGGAGGACTGCTCGCTGTTGGAGATCAACCCCCTGGTGCTGACCGGGGACGGCCGCGCATTGGCGTTGGATGCGAAGGTGAACTTCGATGATAGCGCCCTATTCCGCCACAAGGACAGCGTGGCCTTGCGGGATCTGGACGAGGAAGAGCCGCTGGAGATCGAGGCCAGCAATGCGGAACTGAACTACATCAAACTGGACGGCAACATCGGCTGCATGGTCAACGGCGCCGGGCTGGCCATGGGCACCATGGACATCATCAAACACGAAGGCGGTGAGCCTGCGAACTTCCTGGACGTGGGCGGCGGCGCCAACCAGGAGCGGGTGGCCAAGGCGTTCCGCATCATTACAGCCGATCCCAACGTGAAGTGCATTCTGATCAACATCTTTGGGGGCATCGTGCGCTGCGACGTGGTGGCCGACGGCGTGGTGGCCGCGTTCAAGACCGTGGGCCTGAAGATCCCCGTCGTGGTGCGGCTGGAGGGCACCAATGCGGAGGAGGCGCGCGACATCATCAACAACTCTGGCATGGGCAAGCAGCTGCAAATGGCCACCAGCCTGCACGAGGCCGCACGCATGAGCGTCGCTGCCGCCCGGGGCTGAACCCTGTCCACCATCCGTCCAAGCGCGCGAGAGGAAGCATGTCCGTACTGGTCGACCAGAACACAAAAGTGATGGTGCAAGGGATCACAGGCTCTCAGGGGGCCCTGCATGCCCGGGCCTGCCGCGAATACGGCACGCAGATCGTGGCCGGCGTTACGCCCGGTAAAGGCGGGCAGGACTTCGAGGGCGTCCCTGTGTTCGATCTGGTCTCGGAAGCGGTGAACGAAACCGGCGCGACGGTCTCGCTGATCTTCGTGCCCCCGCCCGCCGCTGCCGATGCCGTGATGGAGGCCGCTGAGGCCGGCATCGATCTGATCATCTGCATCACCGAGGGCGTGCCCGTGCTGGATATGGTGCGCGCCGTGCGCTACGTGAAGAGCCGCGGCAGGCGACTGATCGGCCCCAACTGCCCAGGCATTATCACGCCCGGCGCGGCCAAGATCGGCATCATGCCGGGCTACATCCACAAGGCAGGGGATATCGGATTGGTTTCTCGTTCGGGCACGCTCACCTACGAGGCTGTGTGGCAACTCACCCAACTGGGGCTGGGCCAGTCCACCTGCATCGGCATCGGGGGCGACCCGGTCAACGGCACCAACTTTATTGACTGCCTGCGTATGTTCCAGGACGATCCCGGCACCCGGGCCATCGTTATGATTGGCGAGATCGGCGGCTCGGCCGAGGAGGAGGCAGCCATCTTTGCCCAGCAGAACGTGACCAAGCCCATCGTGAGCTTCATCGCCGGTCAGACGGCGCCTCCCGGCCGCCGCATGGGCCACGCCGGCGCGATTATCTCCGGCGGTCACGGCACCGCGGCGGAGAAGATGGCCGCCCTCCGGTCTGCGGGCATCCATGTGGTGCCCACACCAGACCGCATCGGGCAGACCATGGCCGAGGTACTCAAGCAGGCTTGAGCCGTGTACGGCGCCTCCGTGGCGCCGTACATGCTTTCCCTCCCCGCCACACTGCCCCCGCGCATGACCAAGCGACACTTCCTCATCGACGACATGCACGTGGGGATGCAGCGTACATTTACGCGCACCGTCACGGAGGCGGACCTGGAGGCCACCATACGCCTCACGGGCGACCACGGCGGCTATCACACGGACCCCGAATTCGCCCGTGCCGCGGGCTTCCGCACGGTGATCCTGCCCGGACTGTTCCAGGCCGGCATGGCCACGCAGATCGGGGGCTCGATGAACTTCCTGGCCCGCGAGATCACCTTCCGCTACGACAAGCCCGTCTACGTGGGGGACGTGCTGCGCTGCACCTTCACCGTGACCGCAGTGCAGCCGGAGCGCCATCGTATTGATGGCGAAGGGGAAGTTGCCAATCAGGATGGGGTGGTGGTGATGACCTTCAGTTGCTACGGCTATCTGCCCCGCGGGCACTGGGGCATCCCTAGCAAGCCCCCACAGGAGTAACTCCCGGCCGCTCGTCGCGGCCGCTCGTGCCTATCACGCCCCAGGTCGGTCTTGTCGAGCCTGTTGGCAACGGGGCGCAGGTATTCCCCGCTCGGAATATTATGTATACATACGCTTAGATTTGACTACTCGATCCATTAGGCGCCAAGCGGCCTTTTACGTGGCAGGGGAGGCCGTGGTGGGCGGCGCTTCCAGCGTGAAGCGCCCCAATCGCCCCGCGCGGAAGTCCGTCAGCAAGGCCTGGGCGCCGCGTTGCAGGTCCGGCGCAGCGCCGCTTTGCAGCAAGCCTCGCTGGTGGCAGAGGGCGTCCAGCCAAGCCGAGGGGTCGGCCGGCGGGGCTTCGTCCAACCCGTAATGGGCAGCCAGGGCTGCGCCGCTGCGCGGGATCAGCCATGCCAGCAGCGAGAGAGCTAGGGCCTCCATGCCCAGCGCAGCATCCGGCAGGGCGCCGATCCAGCCCAGGCGGTGCGCGGTCGCCTCATCGTCAATGCGAGGCAGCATCACTCCAGGTGTGTCCATCAGCAACCAATCATTGCGCAGTTGCACCCAGGTCAGGCCACGTGTGACGCCCGGCATAGGGGCGGTCTTGAGGCGGCTCTCATGTGCGAGGCGGTTGATGAATGTGGACTTGCCCACGTTGGGCATACCTACCACCATCAGCCGGAGGTGTGGCGGGCGAATTCCGCGGCGCCGGTAGCGCGCCGCCCACTGCGTGGTAAGCGCCCTCAGGGGGGGGGAGATCAGGTTCAGCCCGCGTCGCGAGTCCGCATCCAGGGCCAGCGTGGGAACGTTGAGATTCTCGAAGTAGGCCTGCCAAGTGCGGGTGAGGCCTGCATCTGCCAGGGATGCCTTGTTGAGAAGCAACAAGCGGGGTCGGCCACCGATGATGCGCAGGAGCTCCGGGTTTCCGGAAGTGAGCGGCAGGCGGGCATCGCGCAACTCCAGCACCGCGTCGATGTGCTGCATTTCCTCTCGGAGCCGCCGCTGCGCCTTGTGCATGTGCCCCGGGAACCAGCTCACGGCCGGTCGCGTGCCCGTGGGCTGTGGGGCGTCAGCCGCGCCTTGGCCGCGGGAGGACGATCGTTTGCTCATCGCACACCGTGCGCGTCAGGGACTGCACGGGCGCTGCGCTGCACCATGGAACCGTGGGCATCAGCATCCGGAGCCGGCAGTGCCGTCAGGTCATCAGCCTTGGTGAGCTCCCGCAGGAGTGTGGTGGCGTAGACCCCCGGTGCCAGGGTGAATGACAGGCGTAGCACGGGCTCGCCGCCAGTGGCGTCCCAGGCCCACGTCAGCGCCTCGGCGAAGACCCGGACAGCGCGGCGCTCGCCCTTGGGAGAAACCCGGTGTCCGCCGAGCCGGAAGGCCTCAGGCGTGAGTTGTTCGTCGGAGAGCGCGGCGCGTTCCCAACTGCCCGGCTCGCCCTCGGCCAGAGACGTGCGGTAGCCGAACAGGGGCGCGGACGCGCTGATCTCGTGCGCTGCCGCGCGGGCCTGAGCGGTCTCGAGGTCCGAGTCGGTCACCGCGAAGGCGGCGCCGTTGCGATGCAGCACTGCCAGATCGCCCGGGAGCAGGCGTTGCAGGTCGCCCACGATGGCGAGCCGGCGCGCCACCAGACCGTTGAACAGCGCCGCCTGGTAGGCATTGACCGCAAAACGCAAGCGCTCCAGATTGCCGCGCAGCGAGCGGGTGCGGCGCAGTAACTCGCGTCCCACGAGAGCGTTGGCGTGTGCCGGCCCGAGCCGCTGGGGGCCGAAATAGTTGGGGAAGCCATCGTGTTCCAGCCGAGCCAGGATCGCGGTCTCGGGTCCCTGCTGCGCCCCGCGTACCGCTATGGAGAATCGATTGCCGCGCAAATGCCCGGGCCGGAGCTTGTTGCGGTGCCGGTTGGCGGCGAGCACACGCCAGCCATCGCCGCTGAGCCGTGCGGGGTTGGGATCGGCAGCGGTATGCACCGACAGCCACTGGCGGGTCACGGCCTGGGCGTCCTTCTTGCCGGCGGCCCCGATGGCTAGGGGAGATACGTTCAGCACGCGCCCCAGAGTCGAGATGATGCCTGCGGTGGAGAGCCCGCGCTTCTCGACCCAAAGGTAGAGATGCTCACCACGCCCGCAGGGCTCGTAGGCTGGCAGTTCCTCTACCACGAAGTCATCCGGCGCGGCCTTGAGGTGGCCCCCGATGCCGGGCAAGTCGCCCGTGGCGCAGGCCAGCAGCGTGGGGGAAGCGGCGCGCGCAGGATCTACCATGGTTTGCAGCGCTCCGAAGTTGTGATACTCAACGGGTTAAACAAGGCGCCCACGGTGGCAGATTGCAGCGCCCGGCGGAGCGGGCGACGGCGGGCCGGACGGGCGTGTCTTTCGGTCGATTCAACACGCCGGCGTCCGCCATGAGTTACGAAAGCAACTACACTCCCCTCACCCCACAGTCCTTCCTGCGCCGTAGCGCGCGTGTCTTCCCCGACAAGACGGCCGTCATCTCCGGGACGCGGCGGTACAGCTACCGCGAGTTCTACGAGCGCGCATGCCGTCAGGCCAATGCGCTTAGTGCCCTGGGTGCGACCCAGGACGTGAGCGTGGCGGTGCTGGCACCCAACACGCCCGAGCACCTGGAGGCCTGCTATGGCGTGCACATGGCCGGTGCCGTGTTGGTGGCCCTGAACTACCGCCTCAGCCCTCCCGAGATCGCCTATATCCTCAGCCATTGCAAGGCCCGCGTGCTGATCGTGGATCACGAGTACCTGCCCACGGTGCAGGCTGTCATTGACGAACTCAAGGGCATCCAGCATTTCATCGTGGTGAGGCCGGACGACGGCAGCGTGCCGGCCTGGGAACCGCCGGGCGCACGGGTCTATGAGGAGTGGCTGGCCGCGGCATCGACGGCTGATCCGCGGCGCTTTCCGGACGACGAGAACGACACGATCTCCATCAACTATACCAGCGGCACGACGGGCAGCCCCAAGGGGGTGATGTACACCCATCGCAGCGCCTACCTGAATGCCGTCTGCAACCTGCTGGAGATGGGCATGGGGGCCAGCAGCGTCTATCTGTGGACGCTGCCGATGTTCCACTGCAACGGCTGGTGCTACACGTGGGGCGTCACGGCTGCGGGGGGCACCCACGTGTGCATGCGCGCCGTCAGCCCGGCGGACATCGTCGCGGAGGTACAAGAGCATCAAGTCACCCACTTCTGCGGCGCGCCAATCGTGCTGCGGATGGTGGTGGAGGGGGCCCAGGCGGCGGGGCTTGAGCGCTTCGACCACGCCGTCAAGGTCTCCACGGCCGCGGCACCGCCCTCGCCCACGGTGATCGAGCAGATGCTGGGCCTCAATGTGGACGTGATTCACGTCTATGGGCTCACGGAAACCTACGGCCCGACCACCGTATGCGAGATTCAGCCCGTCTGGAAGGATCTCCCCACCGCGGAGTTGGTGCGGCTGATGGCCCGCCAGGGGGTGCCCTACATCCTTTCCGAGGATCTGCAGGTGCTGGACGAACAGGACCGGCCCGTATCGGCGGACGGTCAGACGCTGGGCGAAGTCTGCATGCGCGGCAATATTGTGGCCAAGGGCTACTACGACAACCCGGAGGCCACGGCCAAGAGCTTTCGCGACGGTTGGTTCCACAGTGGCGACCTGGGGGTGATGCACCCGGATGGGTACATCGAACTGCGCGACCGGGCTAAGGACATCATCATCAGTGGCGGGGAGAATATCTCGACCATCGAGGTGGAGAATGTCCTGTACAGCCACCCCGCCGTGGCGGATGTCGCCGTCGTCTCGCGCCCGGACGAAAAGTGGGGTGAGGTGCCCGTGGCCTTTGTCACCATGAAGCCGGGCAGCGAGCCTACGGAGGCGGAGTTGATCGAGTTCTGCCGCACCAAACTGGCCCACTTCAAGGCGCCCAAGGCCGTTTACTTCCAGGCGCTGCCTCGCACCTCCACGGGCAAGGTGCAGAAATACGTGCTGCGGGAGCAGATGTGGGAGGGCCAAGACAAGCGCATCGGCGGCTAAGGGCGCCCCGGTGGTGGTCTGCGCTGCGCCGGTGCCGTTGGGGGGTGGCCGGCCGCGTGGCCGCCTGCGCCCTGCTGCTGGGCCTGCTGGTGGGTGCGTGCGCGAGCAATGAAGTGATGGTGCAGGACGACAGTGGTGAAAGCTGGGTTGCACGCGACCATACGTGTATCCGGGAGTCTGAGGACGGCATGCGTCGCGTGATCAACTACGTGGATCCGGAGCTATGCGGGCGATACCAGAAGCATCGGTCGCCCACCTACGTGCGGGTACTCCCTCCACCCGGGATGAGGAGTCGGTAACGTCATGGCCAGGGGATGAATCCGATGGAAAGCACACTCTTGCTGTCTGCCTCCTACGAACCAATCAAGGTCATCTCCTGGAAGAAGGCCGTCGTGCTGATGTTCCTCGAGAAGGTGGACGTGCTCGAGGAGTACGCACGGGAAGTCCATTCACCGACCACCGCGCTGCATCTTCCTGCGGTCGTCAAGCTGCACCGCTACGTGAAGAACCTGCCGCGTCGGGTAAAATTCTCGCGACAGAACCTGTACCACCGCGACGGGTACACCTGCCAGTACTGCCACAAGGTCCACCCCTCGAATCAGCTCACGTATGACCACGTGATTCCGCGCAGCCGCGGCGGCCAGACCAGTTGGACGAACGTGGTCACGGCCTGTGTGCGATGCAACCTGAAGAAGGGCAACAAGCTGCCGCACCAAGCCAACCTGAAGCTGCTGCAGGAGCCCCATGAGCCAAAATGGTTGCCCGTCTTCGGTCCGCAGCTTGGAATGGATTCCGCGCCGTCGGTCTGGCGCACCTACCTGAATTGGTATGAGGCAGTGCCGGAAGTTTCCTAAGCGCCGCTACCACGTCCTGACCACCGCGTCCTAACCGACAGCCGCCACGAATCGACGTAGGGCACGCCTCCTCATGCACCTGGGAGCGCGGGCCGTGCGCGATTTGGGCCTGCAGGACGGCTGTGCAGCGCCGTGTGCCGACGGGGTTAGCTCCGAGTTGGGCACAAAAAAGCCCGCCCATCTGAGCGATGGGCGGGCTTTTCAGCAGATCCGATCAGGACTGCTTAGCAGTAGCGCGGGTCCTTGCTAGGATCCAGCGTATACACCGTGGGCGATTGGTGGCCGACCTCTGTGGATGGTTGGATGATTTCCTCCATGCCGCCCGGTTTGTCGCCGCCGTCGGGTTCCGCGACCGCCTCAGGCATGTGCTCCAGCGCTATTTCCAGGTACTGGAAGGCGCTGCGGAGAGGCGTAATCTTGAGGCCCTTGCGGACCTCCTTGGGGATCTCGCTTAGGTCGTTCTCGTTGTTCCAAGGAATCAGGGCCTCCAGCGCGCCGCCCCGTTTTGCCGCGAGCAGCTTCTCCTTCAGCCCGCCGATCTGCAGCACCTTGCCCCGCAGGGTCACTTCGCCGGTCATGGCAACGTCTTTGCGCACGGGAATCCCCGTGAACGCGCTGACGATTGCCGTCACCAACGTAACGCCTGCGGACGGGCCGTCCTTGGGCACGGCGCCCTCCGGAAAGTGCACGTGGATATCGTGGGTCTTGAAGGCCTCCGCATAGATCCCCAGCCGGTTCGCATTGGAGCGCACAAAGCTCAGCGCGGCCTGCACCGATTCCTTCATCACGTCTCCCAGCCGGCCGGTGACCTGCATCCTGCCCGTGCCATGCATCAGCGAAATCTCGCTGAACAACAGTTCGCCGCCCATCGGCGTCCAGGCCATTCCAGTGGCCACGCCTACCTCGTTTTGGCCCTGAATGCGCTCGTGTTTGAAACGCGGTACGCCCAGGTAGTCGTGCACCTTCTTCGCCGTCACGGTGACCCGTTTGGTGGACGGCTTCCTCACCAGTTGCGTGGCCACCTTGCGCATGATGCGACCGATGGCCCGCTCCAGGCTCCGCACGCCCGCCTCGCGCGTATAGTGCTGGATCACCTCCAGCAGTGCCTCGCGGCGGAACTTCACCTGGCTGTCCTCCAGCCCGTTCTCTCCGCGCTGCTTGGAGACGAGGTGCAGATGGGCGATGTTTTCCTTCTCCAACTCCGTATAGCCGGGGAGGGAAATCACCTCCATCCTGTCCAGCAGTGCCGCTGGGATACCCTGCATGTTGTTTGCCGTGCAGAAGAAGAGCACGTCCGACAAGTCGTATTCCACCTCCAGATAGTGATCCATGAAGGTGTGGTTCTGCTCAGGGTCGAGCACTTCCAGCAGTGCGGCCGCCGGATCGCCCATCACCCCATAGGTCATCTTGTCCACCTCGTCCAGCAGCATCAGCGGGTTGCTGGACTTGGCCTTCTTGAGCGACTGAATGACCTTCCCGGGCAGCGCGCCGATATAGGTGCGGCGGTGCCCACGGATCTCTGCCTCGTCGCGGATGCCGCCCAGACTTACCCGCACGAAGTTGCGACCCAGCGCTCGCGCCACCGACCGCGCCAGCGACGTCTTGCCGACGCCGGGAGGCCCCACCAGCACAATGATGGGCCCCTTCATCTTGCCCACCTTCTTGGCCACGGCGAGGAACTCGATGATGCGCTCCTTGACCTTATCGAGGCCGTAATGGTCCTCATCAAGGATGCCCTCAGCGTTCTTGAGATCGAAGTTGTCCTCAGTCTTCACGCTCCAGGGCATGCCCAGCAGCGTATCGAGGTAGTTCCGCACCACGTTGGCCTCGGCCGACATGGCCGACATGAGCTTGAGCTTCTTCAGCTCCTTCTTGGCCACCTCCGTGGCCTCCTCGCTCATCTTGGTGGATTCGATGCGCTTCTCGTACTCCTCGATCTCCGCCTTGCCGTCCTCGCCATTGCCCAGTTCCTTCTGGATCGCCTTGATCTGCTCGTTCAGATAGTACTCCTTCTGCGTCCTACCAATCTGGCCCTGGACGCGTTCCTTGAGCTTCTTCTCGAGTTTCTTGATCTCGGCTTCCTCGAGCATCCGCTCGAACACCCGCTCCAGACGGGATTTTGGCTCGAGGTTCTCCAGCAATTCCTGCTTCTTCTGCAGGTCGAGGTTCAGCAGTGGGGCGATGCGATCTGCTAGCAGCAACGGCTCTTCGGTGTTGAGTGAGAGCTGGTCCAGGCTTTCCGAGTTGCGCTTGATCTCACGCAGGTACGTCTCCACCTCACCGCGGGCCGTCTTGGCCAGCGCGATGAATTCCGCGTCAACCGTGGGATCTTCTTCGATGGGCTCCACCGTGGCCAGATAGGTGGTCTCGTCCATTTGCGCCTGTTGCAGACGCCCACGCGACTTGGCTTCGAAGAGGGCTTTGACCGTTCCGTTGGGGAGCCGCATGATCTGCAGGATCTGACCGATCGTGCCGATATCGTACAGATCGTCCCGCGAAGGCTTTTCCACCATCGGATCCTTCTGCGCGATCACGAACACAGTCCGATCTGTTGCCAGCGCCTTTTCAAGTGCCTCCATGGACTGTCGGCGACCGATGAAGAACGGGGTGGTCATGTGCGGAAAGACCACGATGTCCCTCATGGGAAGCATCGGAAGTTGCTTCGCTTCTGCCATGCGGATTCCCTTTCGCTAGGGGTGCGGTAAGCCTCCTGCCTCAATTGAAAATTATAGAGGCCGCCCAGAGGCCTGTCAAACCGCGCTTTCAGCGCCTTTTCCAGTATTAAACGAATTCCGGCCGCAGAAGATGCATGCCCGGTGGGCTGCATATTGTGAGCCACCCGATACCGTGAGCCGAGGCCCATGTGGATTCTGGCGCACGGATTTCGTTCATCTCACATTTATTGCGACACATCGCCTCCGACAGTACCCAGCAACATTCCAATTCACCCACGAAGTTGTTAGGATAGCCGCACTAACCGGTTGATTTTCCGCACAATTGCCAGCGGGCCTGGGGGAAGCAGGCCCACGCTTGCAGGTGGGGCCGATTCTTGCTTGGCAAAACGGCGGGAGAGCGGCGACGAAAGCCTTTACGCGCCGTCAGCATGAGGCTATTCTGCGGAATGGGCCCGTTGCAGACGGATGGTAGCGAGGACCCAGAAACGGTGCGGCTCAACACTGTGGTCACTTACAGGCAGCATCCCGAGGGGCGATGTTGAAGCAACCGGCCCGAGCGGAAGGCGGGCATTCAGGCCAGCATATGCACCCGACGACAGCCGCCAACGGCATCTCTCTGCTTGTGCCCAAGGCGCTCGTCGAGTTGGCGCAGTCTTGCGAGTTCCAGTCGGATGTCCCGGTGGAGATGCAGTCCTACGCCCGCCTCACCCAGGCGATGCTCAAGCGCCTACCCAAGGATCGCATTATTCTCATCGGTGACGGGAAGGACTATGCCACCGCCGCCAACGGAATGCAGCCGGGGGAATATCTGGGAGGCTGGGGCAAGCTGATCGTGGTCGCTTCCGACGCGGATCTGGCCAAGTCACCGCTGCCCTGCCATCGCTGCATTGACGTCATCGCCCCGAAGCCCAGCCAGGAGCTCCTCAGCTACAAGGTGAACCGCGCCCTGGCGGAAATGGCGTACGACGCTCAGGTTGACATCCTGAAGACCGAGGGCGTGAAGCGTGGCAGCGATCTCGAGGCGCTCAATGAGATCGGCATGGCGCTCTCCACGGAGAAGGACCTGGGCCGTCTGCTGGACCTGATCGTTTCCAAGTCGCGCCAGATGACTTGGGCCGATGCGGGGTCGCTGTATCTGATCGAGGCCGACCCGAACATTCCGGACGACCAGAAAGACTACTTCAAGAACAAGAAGATGCGCTTCCAGGTGGCGCAAAACGACTCGCGCCAGGTGCCCTTCAAGTCCTTTGTGGTGGAGATCAACAAGAGCTCGATCTACGGCTATGTGGCGCTGACCCAGGAGCCGCTCAATTTCGACGACGTCTATCACATCCCCAAGGATGTGCAGTACGGTTGGGGCGGGCGCGAGTTCGACGCCAGCATCCGCTACCGCACCATGTCCATGCTCACCGTGCCCATGGTGAACTGGCGTGGAGAGACGATCGGGGTGATCCAGCTCATCAACCGCAAGGTGCAGCCGGAAATCATTCTGGACGATCCGGAATCGTGCGTGGATTACATCCAGCCGTTCACGTCGCACGACCTGCGCATGGCGATGTCCATCGCCTCTCAGGCTTCCATCGCCATCCAGAACACGCAGTTGGTGGATTCGATTCGCACGCTGTTCGACGGCTTCATTGACGCCAGTGTGAAGGCCATTGAATCCCGGGACCCGACCACGTCCGGCCACTCGCAGCGGGTGGCCACACTGACTGTGGCGTTGGCGGAGAAGGTGGACGGCCTCAAGACCCCAAAATTCCGGGACCTCCGATTTACGCGCGAGCAGATCCAGGAAATCCGCTACGCCTCGCTTTTGCACGACTTCGGCAAGATCGGCGTGCGCGAGCATGTGCTGGTGAAGGCCAAGAAGCTCTATCCAAACGAGCTGCGGGCAGTTGAGGATCGCTTCGAGCTGATCCGCACGCTCACGGCACTGCGCCATGCCATCACCAAGGCCAAGTTGCTGGAACAGAAGCCGGACGCCGAAGTGAAGGCGCTGATGGCCCGTGAGGACGAAGTGCTGCGCAAGGAGTTAACGCAACTGGAGGAGGAACTGGCGTTCATCAATCGCTGCAACGAGCCCACCGTGCTCGCCCAGGGGGGCTTCGAGCAGCTTACCGAGATCGCGAAGCGTGCGTTTTCGCGGATGGACGGCCTGCAGGTGCCCTATCTGGACGAGAAGGAACTGATCTCCCTTTCCGTGCCGCGGGGCTCCCTGACGGAGCACGATCGCAAGGAAATCGAGTCGCACGTTACGCACACATACAAGTTCCTCTCCACGATTCCGTGGACGAGTGACCTGCGCAACGTGCCGGAGATTGCCTATGCGCACCACGAGAAGCTGGACGGCACGGGCTATCCGAACCGGCTCGCCTCTGACCGAATCCCCGTCCAGTCGAAGATGATGACCATCTCGGACATCTTCGATGCCCTGACCGCGGCCGATCGTCCCTACAAGAAGGCTCTACCCGCCGAGCGAGCCCTGAATATCCTGCAGGAGGAGGCCAAAGCGGGGCACATCGACCCCGACCTGCTGGAAGTGTTCCTCGACGCGGATATCTACCAGCAAGTGCTGCAGACGCAATAGTCCGAAGGGAAACAGCCCCGGCGCTGCGCCGCGCGAAAGCGGGAGCGCCGGCGGTGGCTTAGCCTTGCTTCTTCAGCAGTTGCGCGATCACCTGATCCAGATTGGCCACGAACTCGTTCATGCCCGTGCTGGGCACGAGCCGCAAAGCGCCGTTGAGCACGATGGTTGGGGTGGCCTCCACACCCATGGCATTGGCGCGGGCGACGGCTGCCTTGATCTTTCCGTCCACCCAACTTGCGTGGGCCTCCTGCTCGTAGGCCTTCGCCAGACCCGCGCTGCGCGCCAGATAGCTGACGATCTTCGGATCGTTGATGTCCACGCCGTAGCGGAATGTCGCGTCGAAGATGAGGTTTTTCATCTCCTCCGCCCGCCCTGCACGCTCGGCGATGAAATACAGCCGCAGCGGCCCATCGGATTGGCCGCGGAACAGAATCGGGATATAGGTTGCCTTGAGGCGCTTGCCATACTTGGCAAAGAGCGGCTTGGCCACTTCGCGGAAGTTGTTACAATGGGGACAGGTGAAGTTGAGAAACTCCTCGAGCCTGACCACGTCTAGCGAATGGGCCTTGGGTACGGGGCCAACCGTCTCGTAGTTGCCCTGAATCTGTTGTCCGAAGGCCCCCAGGGTCAGGCCGAATAGACACACTACAGTGAGAGGAATCAGCTTGAAGGACAGTCGCATTTTGAGAGCCTGTTGCGTTGACGGAGCGGGGTTGGGCCGCTGCTATGGCCGGTTAGAGCGGCGCGGCCGATGATTGACCTGAAGCGGATTCGCGCCGTGGCGCTCGACGTTGCCGGTGCGGGTCATTCCCATGACCGGCAGAACGACCTTTCCGAGTTTATCTGGCATCTGCTCGAGCGTCACTACCAGATGTACATATTCAGCTCGAACACGGACGAAGACCTCGCCGGCGAGGACTTCGCCCACCCCCAGTTGGTCTTCCTCCGCGAAGAAATGCCACCAACCAAAGCGTTGCTGGAGGCCCATCCGCAGTTGCTCGCGCCGGAAACGGTGTGGATCACGGACGATGCGCAACTGCAGGCTTGGATTCGGGCGGCTGGGCTGCCGTTTATGTACCTGGAGCATCATGGGCACGATCTGGCGGGTGGACATCACCTGCCCCATCTGTCCGAGCTGAGCGCCCTACTGAACCCCACGGCACTGCTGCTGCGCGACCTCACAGCCATGGTGGACGATGTGCGCCGCTTCCGGCCTCAGGGCGCCCTCTTGGTGGGTATCGGAGGCCCGCCCCAGAGCGGCTACCGGGAATTCACGTTGGACCTGCGGGCCCTGTTGCAGGACGCCGGGCATGACCTTGTCGAATTGATGGACGTGTCCAGCCTGATGCGCCCCATGGAAGCACTGTTGGAAGGGGATGGCGATCTCGCTGACCCGTGGGTCAGTCCTGAGGCCGGGCGCTGGCTGTGCGAGGCGGTTCTGGCTCCATTGCGAGCCGGGGAGCCGGTTTTCGTGGAGAAGCGACCGGCAAATCTGCCAGCGGACTTCGACGCGCATTTCCCGCTATACCTCAGCGAGGCCTCGGTAGTGCTGCTGTTCGCCGAGTTGGTGTTTACGCAGGAGGTCGCCGAAGCCCTCGATCTCTCGATCCTGCTGGAGGTGTCGTCGGACGAAACGACGCGCCGCCTGTACGAGATTCCCGGTGGGGAACGCTTCGATCCCAAGTTTACGGAACAGTATCTCAAACGCGAAGGCCGCATCTACAACGACTACCTGCAGCGCAATCGGGTGCGGGAGCGGGCCAGTATCCGTGTGGATGCAAACCGGCCAGGTGCCTTCCAACTGGGAGAAACGGACCCCGCGCCGCTCGTGTGACCCGCAAGCTGGGATTCGTCCGAGGTGTTTGAGTGGTTGCTCGCCATATTATGTGTCCTTGCTAACCAACTCTTAAATCCACACCCATTACCTAACCTCCCCCTTACCCAGATAGAGCTGCACCAGTTCGCGCTCCGCGTCACGCAGTTCAATGCGCTTCCCTGTGTAGGGATGCGCGAACGCCAATTCCGAGGCGTGTAGGAGCTGGCGCTCTTCGCCGTTCCGCTCCCCACCCTGTACCCACGCCAGGAACGCCTCCTCGGATTGGCCATAGAGCTTGTCCCCGCACACCGGATGTCCCAGTAGGGCCGCGTGGGCCCGGATTTGGTGCGTGCGGCCGGTGAGTGGCTCGGCTTGCACCAAGCTCGCCGCCGGCAGGCGGGCCCGCAAGACGAAGCGAGTCTGGGCGGGCCGCCCATCGGGATGCACCTCCTGTCGGATGCGCACCGCGCCACTGCGAGCGTCCCGTAGCGGCGCACTGACATACACGCCCCTGCGGGGAAACTCGCCGCAAAGGATGGTCGCGTAGCCCTTGCCCACGCGGCCGGCCTGAAAGTCCAGGCCCAGGGTGCGCGCCGCTTCGCGGTGCTTTGCGAAGAGGTTGATGCCGCTCGTTTCCCGGTCCAGCCGATGCACGGCGCGCAATCCGGGTAGGTCGCGTTCCCGCTGCAGCATGTGCACCAAGCAATTCGCCCAGTACTTGCCGGACGGACTGGTGGGGATATTCCCGGACTTGCTGACTGCCAGCACGTGCTCATCCTCGAACAGCACACGGTAGCGCGCGTCCACGGCTGGCTCCGGACCGGGCGGCCGGTCATAGATGATGCGGTGCCGGGTCTCCAGGAGGTGCCCTGGCATGACCTGCTTTCCATTGACGGTGACATGTCCGCCGCGAATCCGCTCTTCCCATTCCAAGACCGAATGGTAGCGGAATCGTCGCACGAGGAACTCGAGCAGCGTCTCTGGGATCGCGTGGCGGACGTATTGGAATGACAGCTTGGGCATGATCACTGGTGTTCAGTTCATCGAAGCGGCATCAGCACCATCGATCAGGATAGCCGGGCCAAAGGCCAAAGGCGAGCGCTCTCCAAATTAACGATGGAAGCGGCACGTACGACACGGGACGCTCGGCATCGCTTCCGGTAGCCCTCCGGGGTTAGTTCGAGCACAGATGGGTTGAAACTTGCGAAAAAGAAGGAAACGCGACACTCAAATCGCACACGAAGAGGATATTTGATTTCGTCGCATGCCGTGGTCCGTCGAACAAGGCAGGTCCGGACGTTGGACCAGTTGGAGGGGCGCCAGGACCGGGGCGTCGGGTCGGGCGTTCTGCGGGGACCTGCGCTTTTCACTGGACCAGGGGGATTGCTTGCGGTAATTACAGTTACCGCAGCAATCGCTCCGTCAGGCGGACGGTGCGGTCGAATCATCTCCATGGACGGAGGAGGAGCGATGGACGTGGACCGAATCGGAGGGGGTGAAGTCTCGCTTGTGACCGACGCCCTCGTGCGCACCAACCGGGCCGCCTCGAAGGCCAACGAGACCAAGCGGGCCTTGTTGAAGAATTGGGCACTGTTCGAACGCTGGTGCTCGAGTACTGGCGACCAGGCGCTGCCCGCAACGCCGGAGACGGTCGAGCGCTTCTTGCTCTACCTTTCCGACCAACACCCGGTTCGCGACCGCAAGGGCCAAGAGTTGCGGCGTGGCCTCAAGGCGTCGGCTGTCGCGCAGGCGCTTTGGGCTTTGAATGCACGGCACCGTATGGCGGGTCTGCCCGCGCCAGGCGAGTCGGCGCTGGTGAAGACTGCGCTCTCGGGCATCCGGCGGCGCAAGGCCACGCGCCCCAAGCAGCAGGCGCCGCTGACGATCGAGCACCTGCGGGCGGTTCGGTTCCGCGATGACTTGAAAGGCCGGCGCGACAAGGCCCTGTTGCTGGTGGGTTTTGCGGGCTGCCTGCGGCGCTCTGAACTGGTTGCTCTGCACGTCGAGCATCTTGAGGAGACCCCCCTGGGCTTGCGCATCTACCTGCCCCGCTCCAAGACCGACCAGGAGGGCGCCGGCGCCTGGGTGGATCTGCTGCGCGCCGCGCAATATCCAGAACTGTGCCCGGTGGAGGCCTTGCTGGAGTGGCTGGCTGCCGCTCGCATCGCGGCCGGCCCCGTGTTCCGGTCGCTCGGGAAGGGCCGCCATCCGCGAATCGCAGAGCATCTTTCCGCTGCGTCCGTGGATGCCATCGTCAAATGGGCCGCTGGCGCGTGCGGCCTGGATCCGCACCGCTACGGCGGTCATTCCCTGCGTGCGGGTCAAGCCACGTACCTCTCAGAACATGGCAAATCGCCGGCCGTGATTGCCCGTCATGGAAGGTGGAAGAGCTTGAATATGGTGCTGACGTATTGTCGAAGCGAGACGGCGCGTGAGTTGGTTGGAGTGTATTGAGGGGATAGTGGGGATCGGCGTGTAAGTCTACATAATGCGAAGACATGTTAATACAAGTCTTCCTAGGCGCTTGATATAGCCGCAAATATCCGTATGCTACAGATGTGCACTTATTCGACCGGATGCCCGCAGACTGGGAGCCGGGACCTTTAATATGGCATCGCTGCGCATGAAAGACCTTACCAAGCGGCAAAAGGAAGTGCTGGACATCATCGAACGCACCGTGCGCAGCAAGGGCTATCCGCCATCCATGCGAGAGATCACCGCCCAGTTACACCTCGCTTCGGCCGCCGGCATTCATAAGCATATCAAAGCGTTGGTGCGGAAGGGGTTCCTGTCCAAGGAGAACTACCTCTCGCGCTCCCTGCGGATCGTCCGGGACGAGGCGCCGCTCAGCGACCCGACGCAGGCCGATCTGCAGGATGTGCCGCTGGTGGGCACCATCGCCGCGGGTCAGCCTATTGAGGCAATCGAGCAGCAGCAGGAGACCTTGGCGCTGCCCGCAGCCATGTTGGGGGCCGCCGGCATTCGGCACTTCTTGCTCCGGGTGCGGGGCGATTCTATGGTCGAGGAAGGTATCCTCGACGGCGATTACGTGGTGGTAGAGTCACGGGAGACGGCGCACAACGGAGAGGTCGTGGTGGCCTTGGTGCACGGACAGGAGGCAACCCTGAAGCGCTTCTATCGCGAGGATGACCACGTGCGATTGCAGCCCGCCAACGCCAGCATGGCACCCATCCTGCTGCCTGGCGCCGACGTTCGCATCCAGGGGGTCGTCGTGGGGATCTGGCGCCGCTTCTAAGCCTGCCCGCAGCGCCAGATTCAACGGAACCCGACGGGTCGCTACATCGCCGAAACGGGGGCGTCACCAGCCGGGGCGTCGCTTGGCGCAGGCAGACGCGCCCGCTGCTCGGCCAAGCGTTTCTCGTCCTCCTCGCGCTGCTCGGGCGTCAGGGCTTTTGGCGCGCGGCTGAGCGCCACGGCCAGCACCTGATCGAGCCGCTCCACCGGCGTGATCTTCATCTCCTTCTTGATCTCGTCCGGCACGTCCGCCAGGTCCTTCTCATTCTCCTGGGGAATCAGCACTTCGCGCATGTGGTGCCGCTTCGCGGCCAGCAGTTTCTCCTTCAGCCCACCGATCTGCAGCACCAGTCCGCGCAGCGTGATCTCGCCGGTCATGGCCACGTCCTTGCGCACAGGAATCCCCGTCAGGGCGCTCGCCAGTGACGTTACCAGCGTGACTCCGGCGGACGGTCCGTCCTTCGGCAGGGCGTTCTCCGGGAGGTGGATGTGCACGTCGCGCTTGCGCAAATCGGACGTCATGATGCCCAGGTCGTCCGCGCGCGAGCGCACATAGCTGAACGCGATCTCGGCCGATTCCTTCATCACGTCGCCCAACTGGCCCGTCACGGCGCGCTTGCCGCTGCCAGGCATAGTCTCCACTTCCGTGATCAGCAACTCGCCGCCGCCGGACGTCACTGCCAAACCGTTGGTGATGCCCACCTCGTCGTGCTCCTCGGCCTCCATGTGGTGATAGCGCGGCAGGCCCAGGTATTTGCTCACGCTCTTCGGCGTGATGATGATGCCGTTCTTGCTCTCGCCATCCTTCACCAGGTGGGTGACCACCTTGCGGAAAATCTTGCCCACCTCGCGCTCCAGGCCCCGCACGCCGGCCTCGCGCGTGTAGTGCTGGATCACCTCCACCAGGGCGTCGCGGCGCATGCGCACATCGGCGTCGCTGAGCCCGTGCTCTTCCTGCTGCTTCCTCACCAGGTGCTTCTGGGCGATCTTGATCTTCTCCAGTTCCGTATAGCCGGGCAAGTTGATCACCTCCATGCGATCCAGCAGGGGCGGTGTGATGTTCTGGGTGGAGTTCGCCGTGCAGATGAACAGCGTCTCCGACAGGTCGTATTCCACCTCGACGTAGTGATCCATGAAGTAGCGGTTTTGTTCCGGGTCCAGCACCTCCAGCAACGCCGCGGATGGATCGCCCATGATGCTCGTATAAAGCTTGTCGATCTCGTCCATCAGGATCACGGGGTTGTGGCTCTTGGCCTTGCGCACCGCCTGGATGATCTTCCCGGGCAGCGCCCCGATGTACGTGCGCCGGTGCCCGCGAATCTCCGCCTCGTCGCGGATGCCGCCCAGGCTCATGCGGGCGAAGTTGCGGCCCACAGCCCGTGCGATGGACTTGGCCAGTGACGTCTTGCCCACGCCGGGCGGACCCACGAAGCACAAGATCGGCCCCTTGAGTTGGCCCTTGAGCTTGCTGACCGCGAGATACTCCACGATCCGCTCCTTGACCTTCTCCAGCCCGTAGTGGTCCTCGTCGAGCACCTGCTGGGCCTTTTCCAGGTCAAAGTTGTCTTCCGTGCGCAGCGACCAGGGCAGGCTGACCAGCCAGTCCAGGTAGTTGCGGCCCACGTTGGCCTCGGCCGACATGGGGGACATCAGGCGCAGCTTCTTGAGCTCCTTGCGGGCCACCTCCTCGACGGCCTCGGGCATCTTCGCATCCTTGATCTGCTTCTCGATCTCCTCGAAGTCGTCCCGAGCGTCCTCTGCCTGGCCGAGTTCCTTCTGGATCGCCTTGAGCTGATCCTGCAGGAAACCCTCGCGGTGCGAACTGCCGATGGACTGACGCACCTGCTCCTTGAGCTTCTTCTCGAGCTTGCGCACCTCGGACTCTTCTTCCATCTCGCCCAGCACCCGCTCCAGCCGCTCCCGGGGATCCTGCACCTCAAGGATCTCCTGCTTGATCTCCCGCGCGGAGTTCAGCAGGGGCGCCAGCTTGTCCGCCAACTCGTCGGCCGGGGCACCCAGCAAGGCGTCAATGTCGATTTCGTCCGGGTTCTTCTTGTTTTCCTTAATGTAAAAGCGGGCCACGGACTTGATTCGTTCCGCCAGACTCGAAATCTCCTCGCCGTCGTCCTTCAGCACCGGCAACACTTCAACGGTGGCCGAGTAGTGCTCCGCGTCCAGATCCGCATCGATCATCCGCCCGCGCGATTTGGCCTCGAAGAGGGCCTTGAGCGTGCCGTTCGGCAGGCGCATGATCTGCAGAATGTTGCCGATCGTGCCCACATCGAACAGGTCGCCCTGCTCCGGGCGCTCCACCGACGTGTCGCGCTGCGTCACCACGAAGATGCGTCGATCCGTATTCAGGGCTCGCTCCACCGCCTCCATGGACTGCTTGCGCCCGATGAAGAACGGGACGGTCATCCCGGGATAGATGATGTCCTCCCGCATGGGCAGCATGGGGAGTCGCACCTCGGTCGTCTGACTTTTCTCTGACATCCTGTCACCTGGTGTCGCGCGTTGCGATGGCTTGCGAAGGGGCCTTACAAGGTTGAACGGCGGGCCGCTCCACATAGTTTAACAGAAATCCCGGGCATGTCGAACGCTCGGCCGGCACATCTCGGTGGCGCGCTGGCGGCCCTCCTGCCACCGATTGCCGTGCAAGTTTTCCGCCCTTTGTGGGCTCCTGGCGGGTGGCAGCGGCACAACCCGGCGGGCCTCTCAGACCCCGTCGCGCGGCCCCATGGCGCGCTGGCGGCGGGCCATCTGACCGGCCACCAAACGCACCTTGCGCGGCGCCGCCCGCCAGATACAGACGATCGACACCCCGCTCAGTACCAGCGCCAGCCAGAACGCGGGGGCATAGCTACCCACACGGTCCTGTACCTCGCCGGTGATCCAGGGCCCCGCCCCGGCCCCGACGGAAGCACACAGGCTCACCACTCCGAAGATCGTCCCGTAGGCACGGCCCTGATAGAGCTCGGCCGGGATCACACCGTAGACCGACGCCAGCCCGTAGCCCAGCAGCCCCTGGGCAGCCACCATGGCATACATCAACACTGGGGAAGGATAGCTGCGCATCACCAGCAGCAGCGCGTAGCAGAGCGCAAAGCCGGCCACGGCCATCGTCCAAACCCATTCGCGCCCAATGCGGTCCGACAGATGGCCCAGCCCGATTTGACCCACGATGCCCGTGAGACCCACCAGTCCCAACGCAAAAGCCGCCAGGGTGGGGTCGATGCCGATCTCCACCAGATACTTGGTCTGATGCACCTGTACGGCGTACCAGGCAAAGAGACCGCAGAAGTAAGCGCTGGAGAGCCACCAGAACCGCGACGTGCGCATGGCCCGCCGCAGGGTCCAGGGTGTGTCGGCCCAGGCGCGGTCCACCACGGCCGCGTGCAGCGCCTCGCGCTGCTGCTGCCCCCCCGCCGCGCTGGCGCCATCCGGCAGCAGGCCCAGGTCTTCCGGCCGCTTGCGCTGCAGCAGGAAGTTCAGAGGCAACACGATCGCCAGCATCAGCAGGGCCAGCGCGTAACACGCGCTCCGCCATCCGGAGCCGTCAATCAGGCGCTGGATCCAAGGAAACAACACGACCGAGCCGACCCCCACGCCGGAGAAGGCCACACCAATGGCGAGACCGCGCTGCCGGTGAAACCAGTTGGGCACGAACATGGAGTGCCCAATATAGCTGAACATCACCGTGCCGCCCGTCACCATCATCCCGAGCGTAAGGTACATCTGCCAGGGTTCCCGCGCGAAGGTGGTCAGCCATAGACCCGCGCTCACGACCACCGCGCCGAAAGGAATCACCAGCCGGGGCCCAAAGCGATCCATCGCGGCGCCGATGAACGGTGAATAGGCAGCCGAAGACAGGAAGCCGATGGAGAATACGGCCGCAGTCGCCCCGCGCTGCCAGCCGAACTCGTGCAGGATCGCCGGAAACAGCAGCGAGAACGCCGTGCGCACGTTGACCCCGATGCCCATCGTCACGAAGGCCACCAGCACGACCACCCAGCCGTAGTAGAACGGCAGGCGCCCCAACGGGGAAACTGGCGGGGGGGACGCCGCAGCGGCGGACGGGTCGGGGGTCTGGCTCACGGGGCCTCATTGCGTAGCGGGTGGGCGGATGTCCGCTCTACGTAGTGCGCCGGCCCGCCAATTTGCAAGCCCCGCCACCTGCGGCCAGGAGGAGTTGCGCGCCCAGTGCCCTGCGACGCCTTCCGGACAGCCCGAACGCCGCTGGCCATACGCGCCACAAATTGACAGCCCTTCGTCCCCAGCCTAAACTGAAAAACGAACGTACGGGCGGGTCGGATGCTGTTCGCGACCCCCCGCAAGCCCCCGGAGGGAGCACCCAGCGATGATCCATCTGACGGAAGCAGCAGCCAAGGAAATCCGCAAAATCAAGGCCGAGGAAGGCCTGGAAGAGGAGGTGCCGGTGCGGATCGGAATCAAGGGCGGCGGCTGCTCGGGCTTCACCTACACGTTCAACTTCGACGCCAAAAGGACTCGCTTCGATCTGGAGTTCGAATCCCAGGGCATGCACATCCTGGTGGACAAGAAGAGCCATCTCTACATCGACGGCACCACAGTCGACTGGAGCTACAGCCTGATGGACCGCGGGCTCAAGTTCACCAATCCCCAGGCCAAGGGCTCCTGCGGATGTGGCACCTCGTTCATATACGAGCCCCCGGAAACTGGCGCAGACCTGCCCATGTTCGAGCTGAAGCTCTAAGCGATGGCCACCGTTCTGTTGCTGAACGGCCCTAACCTGAATACGCTGGGCCAGCGCGAGCCCGAGCTTTACGGCCACACGACCCTGCCCGAGATCGAGGATCGCGTCCGGGCACTCGTGGAAGGCGCGGGGCACGCCCTGCGCAGCTTCCAGTCCAACAGCGAAGGCGCGATCGTAGACTGGCTGCACCAGAACCGGCAGGCCGACTACCTGCTCGTCAATGCGGGGGCCCTGACACACACCAGTGTCGCCCTGCGCGATGCCATCAAGTTCACCGATATTCCCTTCATCGAGATCCACATCTCCAACGTGCACGTCCGCGAGCCCTTCCGGCACCACTCGTATCTGTCGGACATCGCCGTGGGCGTCATCGTGGGCCTGGGGCCCCGCGGCTATGAATACGCGGCCCAGCATGCCTTGGAGCACCTCAAAACCGATTGATCCAGCGATACCCGCACGGCCGCCCGTCTTGCGGAGGCTCCGTGGGTGCGCTAAGAATCGCCCTTTGCAGCGCCTCGCTGCAAGCCACTCACCAGTGCGATGGGCCAACCCGACACCCCTCAAGGAGCACCTGAGAACCCATGGAGCAGACGCTTTCAATCATCAAGCCGGACGGCGTGCGCAAGAACCACATCGGCGAGATTCTGCGCCGCTTCGAGGCCGCCGGCCTGACGATCCGCGCCACGAAGCTCGTGCGCATGAGCAAGGCTGACGCCCAGGCGTTCTACGCCGTGCACAAGGAGCGCCCGTTCTACGATAGCCTGACGGACTTCATGTCCTCGGGCCCGGTCGTCGTCTCCGTGCTGGAGGGCCCCGGCGCCATCGCCAAGAACCGCGAAATCATGGGCGCCACTAACCCCAAGGACGCCGCGGAAGGAACCATCCGCAAAGACTTTGCCGAGAACGTGGAGATCAATACCGTGCACGGCTCCGATGCTCCGGAAACGGCGGCCCAGGAGATTGGCTTTTTCTTTGCCGAGCGGGAGTTGCTCGCCGGACAGCGCTAGCCGCCGCTGGCCCGGGACGTGCTGCGGGACACCCGCGCGCATCCCCCCGTTGTACTGACGATTGCACTGCCATCGGCAGTGCGATAGGTTGGAAGCGAGCCGCCCGGGAGTGGGCGGCCGCTTGCCGGGCCAGCCTCCGGGGCGCCCGGCGCGGGATTACATGGACGCAATCCCAGCCAAGGCAACGGACGGCATGATTCTGCACGAGCTCAAATCCCACTTGGCGACTTCGGAGCCGGTGACGCGCGAATTCGTGGCGCTGATGGATGCCACGTTCCGCTACTACAGCGAGACCCGCACGCAGTTCCTCCAGCAGCTTCCGCACCACCTCCTGCAGTCCGAGCTGATCTCCCTGGTCAACGTGGAGGTCAAGAACCGCCTCTTCGACGAGCGGTTCTGCGAGGGTATCCAGGATTCGCTGAAGTCCCTACGGCGGGCCATCATCCGCCTTGAGGACTTGCGCGCCCTGCACCCGGAGCATCCGGATACGGTAAACGACCTGACGCGCCTGTCGGGAATCGCCGAGCAGGTGGAGGCGCTCTACCAGCGGCACTGGGAGTTCTACCGTTATCAGGGGCGGCTCACCGAGGAGGACTTGGTCTCGTTCCTACTCGAGATCGACCAGGTGGGCTACCGTTGGGACAACTATCTCAGCAGCTTCTCCGCAGCACACGCCTTGGCGGATGCACTCAGCGGGCAGCCCTGTCCGGCCGACATGGCGCCCCTCCGCATCACGTACCAGCGCGAAGGGCCGCAGCACTTCTCCGTGGGCACCATCCAGTCGCTAATGGCCTTCCTGGAAGCGGCCTACCGCTTCGTCTGCGCCGCCATGGACATGGACGCGCAGGCACAGCCGCTCACGCTGCTGCAGGTGGACGTGGCGCACCCGGTGGACGTGCAACTGGCCATTCCCGAGGCCACCGCGCCGGCCTATCGGCGCTTCCTGCAGTACCTGTTCCTCAAGGACATGCTCAAGCGTGAGGCCCTGCTCAAGGTGGTCTTCGAGGCCACCACGCAGGAGGTGGGGCGCGCCAAGCCGCTCGCCCCGGCCGTACTGACGGGCTTTCAGAAGGAGCTCACAGCCGCGCTCAAGCAACTTCCGGAGGATGGCCGCTTCACCATCGCCGACCGCACCTTCCCCGACGACGGCATCCGTGTGCTGCAAGAGTTTACGGCCGCGCTGGAGGACAAGCAGATCCGCTACGATGCGTTGCTGCGCGGCGATGCCACCAAACCCCGCACCCGCAGCGCCAAACCGAAGCCTGAGGCGGCGGAGGGCAAGCCGCCCTCGAACCCCGAGAGTAAGCCCCCGGCGACCCAACCTGTGCGTGGTGAGGCGTCGGAGCCCCTGTTCAGTCTCAATCCCAAGGAGCACATCGCAGTGCTCACGGGCACGGTGCGAGAAAACTAGCGCGGCCGCACAGCTTTCCGGCAGGAAGGGCGCCGCAATGGCGCCCTGGCAGGACTATTCGTGGTATTCCCCCCACTCCGCCCGGAGGGCATTGGCAATCTCGCCCAGAGTCGCGTAACTGGCCACGGCATCCACGATCGCCGGCATCAGGTTCTCCGCGCCTTTTGCGCGGCGTCGGATTTCCTCCAAGGTCGCATCTGTTCTGGCGGCGTCGCGCCGGCCCCGCAGAGCCTCCAGGCGCTGCGCCTGCTCACGACGCACCTCGTCGCCCACCGCGAAAAGCTCGGGCTCCACGGGCTCATCGGTCACGAACTCGTTCACGCCCACAATGATCCGCGAGCCCTCGTCGATTTCCTGCTGTGTGCGATAGGCCGTGGCGCGAATCTCGTTCTGAAAGAAGTGATTGCCCACGGCTTCCACAGAGCCGCCCATCGTGTCCACCTTCTCGATGTACGCCATCACCCGACGCTCTATCTCGTCCGTGAGGGCTTCCACGAAGTACGAGCCGGCCATGGGATCCACCGTGTCCGCCACGCCCGTCTCGTGGGCGATCACCTGCTGCGTGCGCAGCGCCACCCGAGCCGCCTTCTCCGTGGGCAGGCTCAGCGCCTCGTCCATACCGTTCGTGTGCAGGGACTGCGTGCCGCCCAGCACGGCCGCCAAGCCCTGGTAGGCCACGCGCACGATGTTGTTCTCCACCTGCTGCGCCGTCAGCGTGCTGCCACCGGTCTGGGTGTGAAAGCGCAGCATCATCGAGCGCTCGGCCTTCGCGTGAAAGCGATCGCGCATCAGCTTGGCCCAGATGCGCCGCGCGGCCCGGAACTTGGCGATTTCCTCGAAAAAGTTGTTGTGTCCGTTGAAGAAGAAGGACAGCCGCGGCGCGAACTCGTCCACGTCCAGACCCGCCTCCAAAGCCGATTCCACATAGCAGATCGCATTGCAGAACGTGAAGGCCAATTCCTGCACCGCAGACGCCCCTGCCTCGCGGATGTGGTACCCGGAGATGGAGATCGTATTGAAGCGCGGCACCTCCGCCTCGCAGTACGAGAAGATGTCCGTGATCAGCCGCAGTGACTGCCGCACCGGGTAGATGTACGTCCCGCGCGCAATGTACTCCTTCAGGATGTCGTTCTGGATCGTTCCTGTCAGTTTGTCGGCCGTAAGCCCTTGCTTGCGTCCCACGGCGATCAGCATGGCCAGCAGAATCGACGCGGTGGCATTGATCGTCATGGACACCGAGACCCGCTCCAGCGGAATCCCGTTGAAGAGCAGTTCCATGTCCTCCAGCGAATCGATCGCCACGCCCGTCTTGCCGACCTCGCCCTCGGCCAGCGGATCGTCACTGTCGTAGCCGATTTGCGTGGGCAGGTCGAAGGCCACGGAAAGCCCGGTCTGGCCGTTGTCCAACAGGTAGCGGTAGCGCGCGTTCGATTCCCTGGCGGTACCGAACCCCGCATACTGGCGCATGGTCCACAACCGCCCGCGGTACATGTCCGCCCGCACGCCTCGCGTGTAGGGAAACTGACCCGGGTGCTCGCCTCCGTCCTGCACGGGGGCATCCGATGCGTCGTAGCACTCCTTGACCGGGATATCGGAACTGGTTCGGAAGATGCGGGATGGCTTCATGCGAATAGGAATTGTTAAGTGTGCATAATATGCGGAGGACGCATTCCTGCCTTAGCAGGCAGCCCGCTCGGCGCGCTGCCAGTGTATCGAATCCCTACGGGATGAGAAAGCCGGAGGCGGGCGCACGGCTTCATGGGGCCCACCTGCGTAAACAGTGCCACACCTAGTGTTGTGTGCCCCGCTCCTCCAGAGCCCGAATATGAGTAATGATGGCCTCGAACAAGGCGCTGACGGCTCCGTTATCGAGTGGACCGCGATTGGCACGCACGGCGCGTTCGATGACGGATCGTTCCCGCTCGGGAACGTGAATGGCCTCGCCATTGGCCCGTTTCAGGCGCCCGATCTCCAGCGCAGCTTCCGCCCGCTCGTTGAGCAGCCTGAGCAGTTCGGCGTCAATGCGGTCGATCTGCTCGCGCAGGTGCTGGTACGGATTGCGGGTTGAAGCATCGGGCATGCGGTCGTCTCCAATCAACCGGCCACCCCGCGCAGGCGCGGCAGGCGGCGGCGCGGTCGGGCGATCGGGGCAGGTCGTGCCATCCTTACTACCTGCTCGCACCCCGCAGGGCAATGCCTCGCACGCCAAGTTCTATAACGTCAGGCCTCAAGGGACGGGGTTGCGAGCACTCCACCTACCTGGCACGCCGTGGTCGGCGCACGCCTGGGCCGTGCGTCGACTCCTTGGGCGCTCGTGTGCCGCTCTTGCTGCCGCCATCCCGTGCGGCCCCCTTGCCGCCCGGCTTGGCCCCTTGTTTGACACCGGACTTCGCGGGTGCACCCACCTTGCGCTTGGCGGGCCGCCGGGCGCCCGCACCATCGTCGACCGGATCGCCCGTGCGCTCGCCGGAACGACCACGCCACTCGATGCGCAGTGGCGTCCCTTCCAGCCCGAAGTGGTGCCGGAGTTGGTTTTCGAAGAAGCGCGTGTATGCCTCGTCTATCCGCTTGGGATGATTGGTAAAGAAGCGGAAGGCTGGCGGCTCCCGGCCCACCTGGGTGCCATAGTGGATGCGCGTCGGAGAACCCGCCTGCGCCGGCGGTGGGAAGCGCAGCGAGGCTGCCTGCACCACGCGGTTGAGGTCCGCCGTGCGGATCTCGCGCTGGAACTGTGCGGCCGCGCGCTGCACTTCGCGGAACAACGCCTCGATGCCGGCACCCTCAATTGCGCTTGTGCGCACGAACGCCGCGAACTGCAGGAAGCGCAGACGTTCGCGAATGTCCTCCTCAACCTCTTTCGCATGCCGTGCGCCGCCCTTGACACGATCCCATTTGTTCATGGCCACGACCACGGCCCGCCGGTGATCGAGGATATAGCTGCCGATGCGCGCATCCTGTGTCGCGATCTCTTCACTGGCGTCCACCACCAGTATCGCCACGCGCACCCAGTCCAGCGAGCCCAGGGTGTGCAGCACACCAAGCTTTTCCAGGTGCTCCTCGGTGCGCGCGCGGCGCCGGATGCCGGCCGTGTCCACCAGCACGTAGTCGCGGCCGTACAGCTCGAACGGCACCTCCACCGCCTCCCGCGTTGTACCAGCCGTCTCCGAGACGATCATGCGCGCACGTCCAAGCACCCGATTCAGCAGCGACGATTTGCCCACGTTGGGCCGCCCCAGGAAGGCTACCCGCAGCGCCCCTGGGCCGGCATCTTCCACACCTTCGGCAACGCCCCGCTTCATTCCAGGCAGATCCGCCGCTGTGGCCTCCAGAAGGTCGCTCACACCCAGCGCGTGCTCAGCCGAAATGGCGTGGATGCGGTCCGTGCCCAGCGCATAGAACTGGGCCACGTTGCTGCGCTGCCGCAGATCGTCCGCCTTGTTGACCACGACGCGGTAGGGCCGGCCCTGGCGAACCACCCACCGGTGCAGGTCCGCATCGAAGGGATTGAGCCCTTCCCGCGCATCGAGCACCAGCCACAGGTAGTCCGCCGCCACCACGGCCTCCCCAACCTGCGCCTCGACCTCCCTCGAGAACTCCAGGCCCATGCCGAAGCTCATGCCCCCTGTGTCCACGAGTCGGAAGCGGTACTGGCCATCATCCACCACGCCTTCCCGCCGGTCGCGCGTCGTGCCGGGCACGGCCGCGACCAGCGCCTGCCGCGAACGCGTGAGGCGGTTGAAGAGCGTGGATTTGCCCACATTGGGTCGGCCTACCAACGCGATGACGGGCATGCCGGCGGTGCCGCCGGGCGAAGGATGGTTGCGCGTGCTCAAAGGCTTTCGATCGCTCGTTGGGAAGTTTATGGGAAGCAAGTCGCTCATTTAGTGTACATAATCGGCATACCGAACACTCGAACCGAATCTGCCGGCCGGTGTCCAATGGTCGAATCGCACCATCAGCGGCGGATTCATCGCCTAGCCGACGCGCCGTCCGGTGGCACGAGCCCGCCTGCTGTGAGGCTGCCCCCTCCACGTCTCTTCAAACGGGAAGTTGCCGCATTCAAGGCCTATCTCTGGCTCGCGAGGCCGCCCCGCATCCCCCTTCACGATGAGGTTGCCACATTTCCCCCTTGAAATGCGTCCCCGGTGCTGTAGGATACCGCGACTGTAACCAGCCTCCTGCGCTTGGGCTGCACACACGAGAGGTTCGACCAGAGCCGAACACGCGTGGCGCTACTGAAGAATGCGCCCGTCAGATCGGCCCATCCAGCTTTCGTCACCTGTGGACACATTGCGGTGGCTTGAAAGGGCTGGCGGATTGCGCAGGGCCCTGTGACGAGACCAATGACGACCCTACTGGAAATCAAGGACTTACACACCCGATTTTACACCCAGGGCCGGGTGATCAAAGCCGTTGACGGCGTCTCCTACTCCATCGACGAGGGGGAGACCCTAGCGGTGGTCGGCGAAAGCGGTTGTGGCAAGTCGGTGACAGCGCTCTCAGTGATGGGCCTGATCCCCTGGCCACCGGGGCGGATCACCAAAGGCGAGGTGCTCTACCGGGGTCGCGATCTGCTCAAGCTCGACGCGGACACGGTGCGCCAGATCCGCGGCAAAGAGATTTCGATGGTGTTCCAGGAGCCGATGACATCCTTGAACCCCGTGCTCACCGTGGAGCGTCAGCTCACCGAGACGGTGGAAGCACATCTCCAGATGACCCATGAAGAGGCGCGTCAGCGAGCAGTAGAGGTGTTGGGGCAGGTCGGCATTCCGGACCCGGAAGGTCGGCTCAACCAATATCCACACCAATTCAGCGGGGGCATGCGCCAGCGCGTCATGATCGCCATGGCGCTGATCTGCAACCCTCATCTGATTCTGGCGGACGAGCCTACCACGGCACTGGACGTGACCATCCAGGCCCAGATTCTGGCGCTCATGAAGGACTTGAGCCGCCGATACGGCGCGGCGATGATCCTGATCACGCACAATCTGGGCGTGGTGGCCCGCTACGCGGACCGAGTCAACGTCATGTACGCCGGGCGGATCATTGAGCAGGCAACCGCCGCGGAAATCTATGGCAATCCCAAGCACCCCTACACCCTGGGCTTGCTCAATTCCGTGCCGCGCCTGGACGAGGACGTGAAACGCAAGCTGGAGCCCATTGAGGGCCAGCCGCCGGATCTGGGCGCCGATATGCCCGGCTGCCGCTTTCTGCCGCGCTGCAAGTTCGGCGATCCACAGACCTGCGGGCGAGACTTCCCGCCGCTGCAGGAAGTGGCCCCGGCCCACTGGACAGCCTGTTTCAAACACGCCGAGGTGCATCGCGAAGGCCTTTAGGCCCCCGCACGCATCTCATCCGGCGACGCATCACCGAGGGAAGGAGCATTCCAGTATGGCGGAAATGTCCGCACAGGCCACAGCCAAGGACGACAACGTCCTGATCGATGTCCGGAACCTGAAGATGCACTTCCCGGTGACCCAGGGGATCATGTTCCAACGGGTCGTGGGGCTGGTGAAGGCCGTGGACGACGTCAGCTTCCGGGTTTACAGAGGTGAAACCCTGGGACTGGTCGGTGAATCCGGCTGCGGCAAGACCACCACGGGGCGCTGCATCTTGCAGCTGACGCGGCCCACGTCCGGTGAGATCCGGTTCGAAGGCCAGGACATCACGCAGCTTGACGAGAAGAAGCTGCGCGAGGTGCGCCGCAAGATCCAGGTGATCTTCCAGGATCCCTACAGCTCCCTCAATCCGCGCATGACGATAGGCCAAATCATCGGAGAGGGCCCCAGCGTCCACAAGATCACCACGACCCGCACCGAGAACCAGGACCGCGTCAAAGATCTGCTGGCCCTGGCAGGACTGCCGACCAACCTGCACTCGCGCTATCCGCACGAGTTGAGCGGGGGCCAGCGGCAGCGGGTGGGCATCGCGCGCGCGCTGTCCATGAACCCGTCGTTCATCGTCTGTGACGAGGCGGTTTCAGCCCTGGACGTGTCTATCCAGGCCCAGATCATCAACCTGCTCGAAGATCTGCAGGAGCGCTTCGGCCTGACGTACCTGTTTATCGCCCATGACCTGTCGGTTGTGCGCCACATCAGCGACCGTGTGGCCGTGATGTACCTGGGACACATTGCTGAGCTGACCGAATCGCGCCGGCTGTATCGCGAGCCACTTCACCCCTACACGCAGGCGCTCCTTTCCGCTGTGCCGATTCCAGACCCGGTGGCCGAATCGGAACGGGAACACATCATCCTGCGGGGCGAGGTTCCGTCCCCGCTGAATCCGCCGTCGGGCTGCGTGTTCCATCCGCGCTGCCCCATCGCGACGGACCAGTGCAAGCTGGAAGTTCCGAAATTCGAGGAGAAGCAGCCAGGGCACTGGGTGGCCTGCCACCACGCCCTGAGTCAACGCAATCTGGAAGCAATGGGAGCGGTCAGTTCAGGCAATTGACCGCCTTACGTCATTTCATTTGATTGGACTGCAAGGGGATCAAGCGGAAGGGGAAGGGGCAGTGGAGTGCGGGCCGATCAGCCTTTGACTCCACTGCGATTGCTGATATCGTGGGCAATCCTCTTTTGCGAGTCTCAAATCCAAGCAGGTTGGCCCGGCCCCGGAACGCTCGCGCTCCGCGATCCCCATATTCCGGCGGCCCAACCTGATCATACCTCAGGAGGATTTCAGCCATGAAATCACGGCATGGACTCTTCGCCCTCTGGGCCGTGCTGTTGGCGGCAGGAATGGCGCTGATTCCGCTAGGAAGTGCCCAGGCGCAACAGCGCGGCGGCAACTTCGTCTACATGATTCCGGCCTCCGGCGCGCCCAGCCTGGACGGTCACCGCGAAACGACCTACGCGACGGTGCATGCCACCGCCCCGTTCTACAGCCTGCTGATCCGCCTGGACCCGACGGACAAGGACGGCAAGCGCATCGTGGGCGACCTGGCTACCAGTTGGGATGTGAGCAAGGACGGCAAGACCTATACGTTCCATCTGCACCACGGCGTGACGTTCCATGACGGCACACCGCTGACCTCGAAGGACGTCGTCACGAACTTCGAGTACATCATGAATCCGCCGCAAGGCGTGCTGAGCCCCCGCAAGGCTTACTACCTGATGGTGGACTCTGTGAGTGCCCCGGATAAGTACACGGTGGTGTTCAAGCTCAAGTTTCCGACCGCCGCCTTCATTCCGGCGGTGGCGATGCCCTTCAACTACATCTACCCGGGCGATAAGCTCAAGTCCGATCCGCACTGGTTCGAGCAGCATGTGCTGGGCAGCGGGCCCTTCCAATTCGTTGAGTACGAGCCCGGCGCGAAGGTGGTCGGGAAGCGCTATCCGAAGTACTACGTGAAAGGTCGCCCGTACCTGGACAGCATTGAGGGCATCTACGCTGCCAAGCAGAACGTGTACGTGGACGCCATCCGTGGCGGACGCGCCATGAGCATGTTCCGCGGTCTGCCTCCCAAGGCGGTCGAGGAGCTGAAGAAGGCCATGGGCGACCAGATCCGCGTGCAGGAGAGCCCCTGGAACTGCGGTCTGCTGTGGGCCGTCAACGTGCACAAGAAGCCCTTTGACGATGTCCGCGTGCGCCGCGCGCTCAACCTGGCCGTGGACCGCTGGGGCGGCTCGCGCTACCTCTCGCAGATTGCCATCGTGAAGACGGTGGCCGGCATCGTCTTCCCGACGAGCGACCTGGCACCCAGCCGCGCTCAACTGGAAACGCTGGAAGGCTACTGGCCGGACGTGAAGAAGTCCCGCGCGAAGGCTCGTGAGCTGCTGAAGGAAGCTGGGGTGCCGGAAGGCTTCACGATTGAGTTCAACAACCGCAACACCGACCAGCCCTACAAGGTCGTGGGGACGTGGCTGATCGACCAATGGCGGCAAGTCGGACTCAACGTGAAGCAGCACGTGCAGCCCACGGCGCCGTTCTTCGCGGAACTGCGCTCGAATCCGCAGAAGTTCGACCTGTCCATGGACTTCAACTGCCAGTCCATCGTGAACCCCACTGTGGACGTCAGCCAGTTCATTTCGGGTGACAAGACCCCGAACAACCACTCGCGCTACATCGACCGCAAGCTGGACGATCTCTACGATGCCCAGCTGCACGAGGCGAACCATGCCAAGCAGAAAGAGCTGCTTTGGGAAATGCAGAAGCGCTTGATCGAGCAGGCTTGGTACCCGCAGACGATGTGGTGGCACCGCATTGTGGTGTCCAATACCAAGATGCACGACTGGAACATCACGCCGAGCCACTACCTCAACATGCAACTCGACGACGTGTGGTTGTCCCAATAGCGCTCGGCGCCTGCTGAGCTGATTCCCGGGCCGTCCCGCCCCGTGCGGGGTCGGACGGCCCGATCCTTTTCTGATTGAAACAACCGTGTACCGATTCCTGATCCGACGCATTCTGCTCATGATTCCCACCCTGTTGGGGGTGGCGATCGTGATCTTCATCCTCATGCGAATGATCCCTGGCGACATCGTGGAGCTGCGCATGGCCGGCGAGGGGGGCCAGGTCAGCCAAGCTACGATTGACCAGGCACGACACCAGCTCGGATTGGACCGGCCCCTGATCGCGCAGTTCGGAACGTGGATTGCCGGGCTGGCCGAGTTCAACCTGGGCAAGTCGATGTGGACCGGACGGGACGTGACCTACGAGATCAGCATCCGTCTCCCTGCGTCGTTGCAGATCGCCCTCATGTCCACGATTCTCGCCACATTGCTGGCCATACCGTTAGGCACCCTTGCCGCTCTGCGGCAAGATACGTGGATCGATTACGTGGTGAGGATCTTTGCGATTGCGGGTCTCGCAACCCCGTCGTTCTGGCTGGGCATCATGATGCTGCTGTCCTTCCTGATCTTCTTCCACTGGACGCCGCCCATGTCCTACTCCTTTCCGTGGGAAGATCCCTGGGCCAACTTCTCCATGATGATCTGGCCCGCCCTGGCCACCGGCTACCGCTATTCCGCGGTGGCGATGCGCATGACCCGCTCGTCCGTACTGGAGGTACTCCGTGAGGATTACATCCGCACGGCGCGGGCCAAGGGGCTGCTCGAAAAGATCATCATCAACCGCCACGCCCTCACCAACGCCATGCTGCCCGTGATCACGGTGATCGGGCTGGAGTTCGCCTTCCTGATGGGCGGCCTCGTGGTGACCGAGCAGGTCTTCAATATCAACGGCATCGGTCGCCTGTTCGTGCAGGCGGTGGGGCAGAAGGACTACACCATGGTGCAAGGCTTGGTGCTGATCGTCGCATTCACCTTCGTCTTCACCAACTTCGTGGTGGATATCCTTTACGCTTGGCTGGATCCGCGGATCAAATTCTCCTGATCGGTACGTATGTCTGAGACCATTCAAAAAGCCGGCATCGCGGATACTGAGACCCGTAGCAGCTACTGGTGGAAGGAAGCCAAACGCTTTCTGCGCACCAAGCCGCTGGGCACAACGGGTCTGATCATCGTGCTGGCCTATATCATCATCGCCATCTTCGCCAACCAGGTGGCCCCGTATCACCCGCTGGATACGGACTACGCCAACCTGCTGGCCGCGCCATCCCTCGCCCACTGGCTGGGCACGGACGACTTCGGCCGCGACGTGCTGACCCGCATCATCTTCGGGGCCCGCACCGCAATGCTGATCGGTTTTACGTCGGCCATCATTGGCGCCACTGCAGGCCTGTTCATCGGGGTGGCCAGCGCATACTTCGGCGGCAAGATCGATCAGATCGTCCAGCGTCTGCTGGACATCCTGCTGTCCTTCCCGCTCATCATCATGGCACTGGCGATCGTCTCCATCTTCGGAACGGGGGTCCAGAACGTGATCCTCGCCATCGTCATCCCCATGATTCCCCGCTGCGCGCGGGTGGTGCGGGCGAGCGCCTTGGCCTTGCGGGAGGTGCCTTATGTGGATGCAGCCCGCGCACTGGGCTTCTCGCACTGGCGCATCATCGTACGGCACATGGTGCCCAACGTGATGGCGCCCTACCTGATCATGCTTACCGCCTTCATGGGTCAGGCCGTGCTGCTGGAGGCATCGCTCTCATACCTCGGATTGGGCGTGCAGGAGCCCATCCCCGCCTGGGGCCTGATGCTGCAAGGCGGCGCGGAGCAGTACGCAGAAACCGCACCCTGGATGGCCATCTTCCCGGGGCTGGCGATTACCGTCTCCGTGCTCGCCTTCAATCTGTTTGGCGATGCCCTGCGCGACGTGCTCGACCCAAAATTGCGCGTCTAGCCGGTCTCTCAAGCCTCGATTGCATCGGGAGCACACCCGGGCTAGGGTTCGCTCCCGATCGTGCCCCCACGACGCATCCAGAACGTCTTCCAAGCCGGCACTCTACCGTCCTGCCTTTCCCGCGCGTCACAGCCCCGTAGTCCCGCACCCACAGCCTCAGGCATCCAGTGCCGCAAGCGCTTGGTCGTAGGCGTCGTGGCAACGGCGGTCGAAGCAGACGAACACAATCCGCTGAAGCGCCCCACCGCCTTGCAGATACCGCTGCACCTCGCGAACGGCAATGCGCGCCGCCGCATCGATGGGATAGCCATAGACGCCCGTGCTGATGGCCGGAAACGCAATGCTGCGCAGTTCGTGCAGTTCCGCCAGCGCCAAGCTGTTGCGGTAGCACGCCGCCAGGAGCGCCGGTTCTCCCGCCTGGCCGCCGCGCCAAACGGGGCCGACGGTGTGGATTACGTATGCCGCGGGCAGCCGGTAGCCCTTGGTAATCCGTGCCTCTCCTGTGGGACAACCGCCAATCGTGCGGCACTCCGCCAGCAGATCCGGGCCTGCGGCCCGATGGATGGCTCCGTCCACCCCACTGCCGCCGAGCAGGCTTTCATTGGCCGCATTGACGATCGCGTCCACCTCCAGCCGGGTGATATCGCCCACGATCACTTCTACGCGTTCCATGGCACGCTCCTCCCTTGACTGCCAGCATCGCGTGCCGCGCAGCTCCTTGGCTGCAGCACGCAACCCATGCTCCTCCTGCCGTCGGCGGGAGCGCAAGAGCGGTGCCCTGCCCTGGCGCGGCTTGCCCGCGATCGCTTGCGTGCTATGCTCGCCACACTACAGGCCATTCATTGTTCAGCAACCATCGTCAGGAAGACTTCCCCATGAAAGCAGTCCTGCTCAACGGATTCGGCGGCCCCGAAGTGCTCACCCTCGGTGACACCCCGCAGCCGCAGCCCAAGCCCAACGATCTACTGGTGCGTGTGCACGCCACGGCCCTCAATCGTGCCGACACCCTGCAGCGGCGCGGCCGCTATCCGGCACCCCCGGGTGATTCGGAACTGCTGGGTCTGGAACTCGCCGGCGAAGTGGCCGGCTGGGGCAGCGCGGTCACCGGATTCACGAAAGGCCAGCGCGTATTCGGTCTGGTCGGGGGCGGGGGTTACGCAGAATTCGCCCTGCTCGATCACAAGATGGCGATGCCCATTCCAGACGGCTGGAGCTTCGAGGAGGCGGCCGCCGTGCCGGAGGTGTTCTTCACCGCCAACGAAACCGTGTTCGTACTGGGGGCACTGCAACGCGGGGAGCGCCTCCTCGTGCACGCGGGGGGCAGCGGCGTGGGCACCGCCGCCATCCAGATGGCCCACCACATCGGCGCGACCGTCTACTTCACGGCGGGGTCCGCGGACAAGATCGAGCGGGCCATGGCGCTGGGCGCCGATGCAGGCATCAACTACAAGACCCAGGACTTCGTGGAGGAGATCAAGCGCCTGACGACGGGCGAAGGAGTGGACGTTGTCGAGGACTTCCTGGGGGCCGCCTACTTGGCGCGGAACATGGAGATGCTGAAGACGACCGGACGCTTGGTGATCGTGGCCACCATGGGTGGCACCAAGTGCGAGATCGACCTGAATTTGCTCATGCGCAAGCGTCTTGCCATTTTCGGCTCGGTGTTGCGCGCACGCCCGCTGGAGGAGAAGCGCCGTGTGACGCAGCGCTTCCTGGATGCGTGGATGAAACCGCTAGCCGAAGGCGCCATAAAGCCGATCATCGACTCCACGTTCCCCTTGGCCAAGGCCAACGAGGCGCACGAGCGGATGGAGTCCAACCAGAACTTCGGCAAGATCCTGCTCACTGTGGACTAGATACGGCAGCACCGGTTGCGGGCACCTCAGGCGCGCCAGCGCGCGACCTCAAAACCTGTGCATGGCGCCACTGAAACTGCCCGCCTGGGCCAGTCCAGCGGCCATGTCCACCAGCGGCGACACCACGAGCACATACAGCAACAGGAACAAGCCCGCCGCCAACAGCGGTGAGATGTCCACTCGCTGCCGCGGCAACCGCCGCTGGATGGGCGTGATGAACGGATCTACCAGCATGAACAGCGTCCGCACGATGGGGTTGTTGACCGATGGATTGACCAGGGTCAGGAAGAACCACACGACCAACAACAGGATGAGGAAGAACAACAGGCTCTTCACCACCACGCCGAGGCCCAGCAGGAGGAATCCCGCCAACACGCCTGGGAGCTGCCCTGCGCTCAGGTAGCCCGCGCTGTAACGCGCGACGCCGCGCAGGCTGCCCGGAACGAAGATCTCCAGGAACCACACCGCCAAAAGGGCGATATAGGCCGAGAACAGCTTGAGCGCCGAGGGCAGCCAACCCTGGAACCAGTTCCAGACCGGCACCGTCATGTTGTTCAGGAACTGGATGATGGGATTGCGCGGATCCGGGTTCACCCAAGTGACGAGGATGGCGATGATCGTGATCCACTCGTAGATCGTCAGCGCCCAGAAGCTGATTGTCGCCAGATAGACCAAGCCAGTCGCCACACTCACCTCGCTTTGGATGGGGACGGCTGGAGCCGAGCGCTCCGCCGTGCGCGTTCGCCGAGTATAACCAAGCGCTCACCGGGAAGCCAGGCACCCCGACCGCACACCAGCGGCGATCAGCGCGCTCGCAGGGCCTCGCACACGGCATCCAGCGCACCGCGCAGCGGGGCCAGCCCTTGTGCGGCGCTCGCGGCATCGCCGCCACGCGCAGCAGCTCGCACGCGGTCGCTCGCCTCCACCAGCGCGCCAAAGCGCAGGTTGCCGCACATTCCCTTCATGGTGTGAGCTGCGCGGTCCACCTGCTCCAGCTCTCCGGCCTGCAACCCCTCTTCCATCGTTTTCACGTACACCGGGGCACGCTCCAGGAACGAGGCCACGAGGTCTTGCACCATCGCCTCGTCCATCTCCATTTCAGCAATGAGCGCCTCGAATCCATCCAGCAGCCCCGCCCCCGCCTCGACCGCCCGGTCACGCCCGGGCGGCGGCGCGACGCGCCGAGATGTTGTCCCCTGCAGTGCAACCAACAAGGCGTCCCCCCGCACGGGCTTGGTCAGGTGCTCACACACGCCGGCCCAGCCACGTGTCAGCACCGGCGGCAACCCCGGCTCCAGGAGCGTCACCACCGGCAACGTGCCCAGCGCCTCCCGCAGACGTTCGCGCTCCGCCGCCGAAACCGCCTCCAGCGCCGTCTCACTGCAAACGAACAACACCACGCCGGGAGCGGACAATGAGGCCAGCGCATCCCGCACGTGCGACGCAAGGCGCACCTCGTAGCCGTGCGGCTCCAGGTACAACGAGATCAAAGCGCGCGTTACGGCGTCGGGCTCCACACCCAGCACGACATCGTGCTGCGCCGCCAGCGTGACCTGTGGCGCCATGACCCACCTTCGCTCGCCGAGGAAAACTGCGTACCGGGGCAGCCACGCCCTGCATCGCCCGAAGCGGGCGTCGCGACCGGCGTCCCGTGGCCGGGGACTACTTGCCCAGGTAGATGTCCATCACGGTGCGGAGCAGCTTGACGCCCTCGGCCTTGCTGCGCTGGAACGAGTTGCGCCCGATGATGGAGCCGAAGCCCCCGCCATCGCGGATGGCGCGAATCTCCTCCAGCACTTCCGCCGTGCCCTTGGCCGGGCCGCCAGAGAAGATGACAATGCGCTTGCCGTTAAATGCGCTCTGCACCACGTGTCGCACGCGGTCAGCTAGGGTGCCGATGGGGATCTGCTCCTTCTCGTACACCTTGCGCGCGGCGTCCTGCTCAATGAAATCCGTGGGCGGCTTGACCTTGATGACATGCGCGCCCAGTTGCGCGGCAATCTGCGCTGCGTAGGCGATGACGTCAATGGCCGTCTCGCCATCCTTGGAAACGCCCGAGCCGCGTGGATAGCTCCACACCACCACCGCCAAGCCCACGGACTTGGCCTCCTCGGACAGTTCGCGCAACTCCTCGTACATCGTGTTGCGCTCGGAGGAGCCGGGGTAGATTGTGTAACCGATCGCCGAACAGCCCAGCCGCAGGGCATCCTGCACGCTGCCCGTCACGGCCGAGCAGGGCTCGCCCTTTGACAGCGAGTCGGAATTGTTGAGCTTGAGGATCAGCGGCACCTGGCCGGCAAATTTGGCCGCCCCGGCTTCCAGAAAGCCCAGCGGCGCCGCGTAGGCATTGCAGCCCGCCTCGATGGCCAGTTCGAAGTGGTAGTGCGGATCGTAGCCCAACGGGTTGGGTGCGAACGAGCGTGCGGGGCCGTGCTCGAAGCCTTGATCCACCGGCAGGATCACCATGCGCCCCGTGCTGCCCAGCGTCCCGTGGTTCAGCATGCGGGCCAGGTTGGTGAGAACGCCGGGGTTTTCCCCCTTGTACCAGTCAAGGATTTCCCGCACCCTGTTCACACCGCTGACGGTCAGCTTGGGTTTCCCTACGGCCTGTTCCATAGCGCCTCCTGCGATGCCTGCGATGGGTGAGCACACCCGGGTGGAAGCTGTCGTCCTGGCGTCACCCGGGCGTTGCGGGATAAGATTTCGCGTCGTCTACCTCTTTCGATTTTTAGCATAGGGGGCTGAACTTGGGAACTGCGCCGGCCGTGCAAGAGCCACTGCGGGCGGCTCTCGTGGAAGCCATTGCGCCATGGGCGGGCCGACCTGCGCGGCGCCGCGGCAGCGCCCCAGCAGCGCCTAGACGGTCCGCTGCGAGGAGTGCCGCACCTCAGCTCTCTCCAACCCAATGGCGGGGCGTCAAGCGAGACGTGCTGGCACTGCACGAGGGTTACACGCAGCGCCACAGTCCCTTTGCGCATCAGGCCAACCCCATCCATGCGCGGCTGTTGGCGTATCAGCTCTACTATCTGCCTCGCAACTGGTACCGGGTGTACCGCGTGCTGCAGGAGTTGCCCTGGGCCGCAGCACCGCAAGGCGGCGCGCCTGCGGAATGGTTGGGCGGACAGGCCAGGGTCTCCACCCTGCGTGTGTTGGACCTGGGCTGCGGCACAGGCGCGTACAGCCTCGCCTGGATCGCTTGGTTGGCCGAGCGCCGCGGCGCGGTGCCCGCGCCCCTCACGGTGCAACTGACGCTGGTCGACCAGGGCCATCAACTGCTGGAGCTCGCCGTGGCCAATCTGGAGGCGTTCGCGCGGCGAGCGCTACCGGGTGTCACGCTGCACTGCGAGGTACATGCGGACGGTGTGGAGGCCTTCCTCGCCAAGCGCCACCGCGGCGCCCCGTATGCCATCACGGGTGCGGCGATGACCCTCAATGAGCTCAGTCTGCTGGGCCCCCGCCGCGTCTCCGAGCGCGCCATCGCTCTTGCCGATGCCCTGCAGGCGCGCATCGCGCCTGGCGGGTGCCTGCTGTTCGTGGAGCCGGGCACCCGCAAGGGCTACATGAACCTGATGACCCTGCGTGATCAATTGCTGCACCTGCCAGTGCTATACCCCTGCCCGCACAACCGCCCTTGCCCCATGTGGGACGGCACGGTGCGCCATTGGTGTCACGCCACCGAGCGTCTGCCGGAAGGCTTCTTCTTCGATGCCGCCCTGCGCCAGCGCGCGGGCCTGAACTTCGAGATGCGCGACCTGCAGCTCTCGGCGTTCGCTGCCCAGGCCATGCCCGCTGGCGCCGTAACAGCGCCGTTCCGGCCACGCGTGGGGGAACGCATCGTCTCGGCGCCCATGCGCACCCGTCCTGTACGCGGTGCCAAGGCGACACAGCCACACGAGGGTGAATCGCCAGGCCGCATCGTCCTGAGCTGCACGCCCGATGGGCGACTGCACGAGCGCCCCGCTCCGTCCGGCGGGCCTTACACACGCGGTCGCTGGACTTCGCCCACGGACAGCACCACCTCCTAAGGTCTCGGTGAGCGCGCCTCGTAGGTCCCCGCCCACACCCGCGCAGGAAGCGCTTCTGCGCGAAGTGGAGCAGCACCAGGAGCCATTTCTGCAGGCATGGTGGGCCCATCGGCTGTGGCAGGGGGCAGGCCTGCGCACGACAGGCGGCGCGGCCCTGGAGGTGCTGGAGCCAGGCTGGCTCAACCGTGGCCCGGGCCCGGACTTCACGGAGGCGCGACTGCTGATCGACGGCCGCGAGCACTGGGGCGACGTGGAGGTGCACCTCACCGAGGATGGCTGGCGGGCACACGGCCATCATGCCGATCCTGCGTACGGACGGGTCATACTGCACGTCGTGCTGCGGCGGGGCCATCGCGCCGCGCTTACGCCCGTGGCCAACGAATCCATCCCGGTACTGGAGGCGGCTCCGCTGCTCAGTCGCCCGTTGCTGGACCTGATGGACGAGCCGGAACTGCTGCTGCAGCGCTACGAAGCGCTGCCCGGCCGCTGCGGATTGCGCGCGGCCCTGGTGGAGCCGGAGGCCGTGCAGCGGGTGGTCGCCCACGCCGCCGAAGCCCGCGCACGGGCCAAGGCCGAACGCATTTTGGCTTCGGCCCACGGAGATTCCGACGAGCAGTTGTTGTTCCGACAGCTCTTCAGTTACCTGGGCTATCGCCCCCACGCGGGCCTGTTCGAGGACCTCGCGCGGCGCTTCCCAATGGATGCCTTGGCCCCGCTGCTGGAGCTGCCCGCGCCGCAGGCCCGCACCGAGGTGCTCGCGCGCTGGTTCGGCGCAGCCGGGTTCCTGGAAGCCGAGCAACCGGCATCCGCGGATGCAGCATTGCGCGAGGAATTCGCGATGCTGCGCGCGCGTTGGCGGGCACTGGCGCTGCCCCCGCTGGCCCGCGGCGCCCGGCTACGGCAGAGCCGCCCCTGGAACGCACCGGAACGGCGGTTGGCAGGATTGTTCCATCACCTCCACACCCTGGGCAGGGACGGCTGGTTGCGCGGCTGGCTGCGGGTGCTGCGCCATCTGGATGGACTGAGGGATGCACCCGAGTTCCGTCGAGCCGCCATGCGGCTGCTGGAGCAGGCCTTCGCCACACCCACGGACGAGCCCTGGCGCGCGCGTATCTCCTTCGCCCAGCCGGGTCCCTTGCGGCCCGCGCGGCTGATCGGCCGTGAACGGGTCATCGTGCTGATGGCCAACGCCGTACTGCCCACATTCCTCGCGTTGGCTCGGCGAGATGGGGATGTGGAGCTCGAAAAAGTGCTGTACCGGCTCTATTTGGTGCTGCCATCCGAAGGCACGAACCAGCGCATCCGCTTCATGGAGCGTCGCCTGGCCCCCATCTCACCGCTGCAGCGCACCCTGCGCAGCCACCAAGGCCTGCTGCAGATCCACCAGGACTTCTGCCTCAGCTTCCACGAAGGCTGCGCCCGCTGCCGTCTCCCCGACCTGATCGCCCCGCCCGAACCCTAGCAGCACAGACGACCGTGCAGTAATCAGCTCTACGGGCCCTGGTTTTGCGCCCATTGTTTACCCTTTCGTGTCAACCACTTACAAACCTTGAGTCGAAATAAATAGTCAGAAATTATATATATTTATTGTGTTTCGACCCGTGCGGCGCTATCGTGTGGTCAAAAAGGGGGCAGCAGAAGTTCCAAATCGAGGTGTGGTACAGATGCGAACCGATTATGACCGGCTGTTCGGGCAGATGTGTGTGTTCGGCAGCCGCCCCCCACTGCTCTTCGCCATCCCTGAATTGAGCCCGGAGGTCTACCGCAGGTTGGCATCTACGCACGCACCTGTGGAACTGGTGGTGCCCGATCTGGACGCCTTCTGTGTGCCCGAGGAAGACCTCGAACGCATCCAGGAAGCGATCAACGCCGCTTTTCCGCGAAGTTGATCCGATCGCCGGCATGTGCGCCGGCCACCGCAAAGGGAAGCGGAGCCTGATGCGGGAATCGACCGCCCGCATCGCTATGGGCCGGAAGCCTCGGGGCTCCGCTTCCCCCTCCTCACGCACCGTCCTCACCGTGCCGCCCTCATGGGCGCCGGGCGCTCTCCTTCCGCACATCGCCGGGCTGGCACCCGCGTTGACAATCCGCACCGTAATCCTAAGATGGGTGCCAGGGGCTGGCATAGCAAAGCGCCGCGCCCCGCAGCCAACAGTGTCGCGCCGTGCAGCAGCCCTCCCGGCGTGACCTCCGCGAAGCATCCCCGACCTGCGTGCCCCGCGGGTCTGAGCGACTGAGCACCGAGCAAAGGATCGGCCATGGAACTGCAGAACGTCGTGATCGTTGACGGAGTGCGAACCGCGTTCGGGCGCGGCGCCAAGGGAACGCTGGTTGCCACCCGCATGGACGAGGTGGCCGGGCAACTCGTGCGCGGGCTCCTGGACCGCAATCCCCAGGTGGACGTGAACGAGATCGAGGACTTGGTTACGGGGAACGTGCTGGGTGGCGGCGAGTTGGACCATATGACCTCCAACGCCGTCTCCCGCTTGGCCAACCTGCCTCCCGAGGTCTCGCACGTCACCGTGAACCGGCAATGCGGCTCCAGCATGCAGGCGCTGCACATGATTGCCCGCGAGATCATGAGCGGATCGGGCACGGCCGGCATCGCCATGGGCGTGGAGCGCATGGGCCGCGGCATCCCCACCAAGGAGGGCGGCGATACGCCGATCACGCGTACTCACGAACGCATGTTGGCGCTCAGCGAAGAGCAGAAGCGCCCTGACCCACATCACGACCAGTACTTTTCAATCGAATTCCCACGGTACCTGCTGGATGCGCCGGCCAATCCGTCTATGCCGCAGACGTCCCAGAACGTGGCCGAGGCCTGGAACCTCTCCCGGCAGGAAATGGACGAGTTCTCGCTGGTTAGTCACCAGCAGGCCGATGCAGCCTATCGAGCCGGTTACTACGACAGCCAGATCTTCCCTCTCACGGTGCGCAAGCCGGTCTTTGACGACGCGGGCCACGTGCTGTGGGACCAGCACGGCGAGGAGACCGTCTTCGCCAAGGACGAGTGTATCCGCGCCAGCACGACCCTGGACAAGCTGGCGTCCCTCGAGCCGCTCAAGATGCTCGTCAGCTACGGTGAGCGCGAGTTGCTCATCACCGCTGGCAATGCCTGTCCCACCAACGACGGCTCCGCGGCCCTGCTGCTGATGGCCGAGAAGGAAGCCAAGGCGCGGGGCCTCAAGCCGCTGTGCCGGATCAAGTCCATGGCCGTCTCCGGCGTGAAGCCGCAACTGATGGGCGTCGGCACCATTCCGGCGAGCCGCAAGGCGCTGCGCCGCGCAGGGATCACAGCCAAGGATGTGGGCCTGGCGGAAATCAACGAGGCGTTCGCCTCCCAATCCATCGTGACCATCCGAGAACTGGGCCTCGATCCCAAGGTGGTCAACGTGAACGGCGGCGCCATCGCCATCGGCCATCCCCTGGGCGCCAGCGGTGCTCGGCTGCTGATCGGCCTGGGCCACGAGATGCGGCGCCGCGGCAACGTGCGCTACGGCTTGGCAACCATGTGCATCGGCGCCGGCATGGGCATCGCGACCGTCGTCGAGGCCATCGACTGATCCAATTGCCCGGGGCCCACGCGGCTCCGGGACTCCCACACTTATCCTGCTTCCGTGCGTCTGCTGGCGCCCTATCCCCGTCTGCCCATGAAATCCAAGACTCTCGTCATCGTCGGCCTGATCGTCGTCTTCGCCATTGCCATCGGGGTAGCGCTCCTACGCGAGGTCAACCGGGACAAAGCAACGCTGGCCAAGTCCATCAGTGGCGTGGTGGAGGTGGACCCCACACTCGCCGCGTCGGGTCAAGCGGACGTGGTACGCACGGACCGCTTGGTGTTGCTATTGGTTGATCCCAAGACGCAGCACCCGGTGGCGCTGAAGTTCGTCACGCCCCTCGTGCCCCCGCAGACGATCCGCATCGGTCAAGCGGAGGCCGAGAATGGAGCGACGCTCAAGGGGCCGTACGAGGTTGTGGGCATCACGGACAAGGATGGCGAGATCTTTAAGGTCACACCCGGTGAGATCTATGGGCGATCGGCGGCACCAGTGGCGCTGGGCACCGAGCAGTTCCACCTCGTGCTGAACGAGCCCTTCCATGGCACCTTGAGCAATGGGCCCGAAGCCGCCGGCAGTCCGGCCCCCGCAGGCCCGATGGCAGGCACGGGCGCCGGCCCGATGGAGGGCAGCGCCGGCCCCTTGACCGGGCCCGAGAACGTCGATCCCGCACGCAGCATCGAAGGTACGATCACCGTGTCCAAGCAGTTGGCCTCCAACATCGAGCCTTCAGATCACCTTGTGATCCTGATGTTCGACCCGGACCAACCGCGGCCGGTGGCGTTCAAGATCATTCCCCACGCGCTGCTGCCGCAGCGCTTCGTGGTTTCGCTGCCCCCGGGCACGCCCGCGAAGAAAGCCTACAACCTGCACGTCGTGACCGACAAGGACAACAACCCCTTCGGCGCGGCCCCCGGCGAACTCGTGGGCCGGTCCAGCAAGCCCATCCCCCTGGGCACGACCGACCTGAAATTCGAGCTGGATCAGCCATATACGCGCTGATTGGGACATTGCAGCGGTATCGCGGGCGCAGCCCGCGATACCGCTTTCAACATTCCTAGCCACAGCTCCGCGCACCGCAGGCTATTCGCTCCCCCTCCGTTGCATTCCGCGCCCGGCACGAACCGGCCGAGTCTGCCCCCGTGCAATGGAATGCGCCGGATCGGTTAGCCGTGTACCGGACTTCGACCGATTTGAAGCCGATGTTGGCGGCGGGCCCCTCTGGTCCTGACCGCAGTGTGGAGGTCTGCCCAGGAACTGGACGCCAATGCGAACCGAGAGAAATGCGAGCGGGGGATGCCGAGGCGGCCGCGACGACGGGACACATGCCAACGGGAGCGTGCCGGCCGGGAAGCGCTCCTGCCGGAGTGGGCCGGGTGCACGGCCCCAGTTCACTCCGGCAGGCCCAGTGTTGCCGCCGGGTGCGGCTACCGCTAGTCGCGGTTGCTGAGCAGGCGCAACAGGAACAAGAACAGGTTCAGCAGATCCAGGTACAGCGCCAGGGTTGCCGCGGTGTAGTCCTGCACGTCGTAGCGCCGCAGGATGTTGGACGTGTCGTAGAGGATGAAGCCGCTGAAGAGGATCACCCCACCCGCGGCCAGAATGAAGTCGCCGGCCGGACTGTGGAAGAAGAACGCATTGAGCAGAGACCCCGCGATCACGATGATCAGGCCCGTGAACAGAAAGCCGCTCAGGAACGAGAAGTCCTTCTTCGAGGTCATCACGTACATCGTGAGGCCAGCGAAGATCAGCACCGTCAGCACCAGCGCTTCCTGGATCACCGCCGCGTTGTACACCAGCATCACCGGGCCGAGCGTGATACCAGAGACGCCAGCGAAGGCGAACAACGCCGCGACGTTCCACCCCGGCTTGTGTCGCACGGCCATTGCGACAAAGATCAGCGCGAACTCCGCAATGAACAGCACCATCATCAGCCCGGGCGAAACGAACATGCGCCCGAAATAGGCACCGACGGCTGCGGTAAGAAGGGACAGGGTGAGCAGGCTGTAGACCTTGCGAAGGAACGCCATGCGCTCCTCGACGCCGGCCATGGCTGCGGATTTGACACCGTAGCCGCCGCTGCCGCGATTGCCGAACATTTCCATTGTGTGTGCTCCTACCGGATGCTGAAGACGGGTGAAGCCATGGGCCGCTCCGCGTTCCTGCGGACATGACCAGCTTCCACGGTAGCCCGGGCGGCCGCGAGGGGCAACGCCTGCGTGCCCTGAGGCTGCCTTTACCATTGGAGCAGCCGGCACCCAAGGGCGTTCGCCACGCCCCGTTGCACCCGCCTGGGCGACCCTGCCGACGCACGCTGCGGGTGGCCCCAGCCGCCCGTTGCAGAGCGCGGTTTGCAGGCGCGAGAGCCGGTGCTAAGTTGGTAAGCTAACGCGCGAGAACGCTCCCATTCATCACCCTTCGGCACTCCATCCTGAGCCCCATGTCCGACGTCCGCGTCCGCTTCGCCCCCAGCCCCACCGGGGAACTCCACGTGGGGGGCCTCCGCACAGCCTTGTTCAACTACCTGTTTGCCCGCAAGCACGGGGGCCGCTTCATCCTGCGCATCGAGGACACGGATCAGGAACGCTACGTGGAGGGTGCCGAAGCGGGCATCATCGAGATGCTGCACTGGGCTGGGATCGAGCCGGACGAGGGCCCACACCTGGGCGGGCCGGTGGGCCCCTACCGCCAGTCCGAGCGCCTGGCGCACTACCGCGAGGCGGCAGAGCGTTTGATGGCTTCCGGCCATGCCTACAAGTGCTACACCAGCCCCGATGAGCTGGAGCAGATGCGAAAGGATCAACTGGCGCGCGGGCTGCCGCCGAAGTATGACGGCCGCCATCGGAATCTTACTTCGGAAGACCACGCGCGCTTCGAGGCGGAAGGCCGCAAGCCCGTGGTCCGCATGCGCATCCCGGATCGCGACGAGCGCATTGTGGTGGACGACCTCGTGCGCGGCAAGGTTGCCTTCAACTCCGGCCAGTTGGACGATCAGGTGCTGCTCAAGTCCGACGGCTACCCCACCTACCACCTGGCGGTGGTGGTGGACGACCACCTGATGGGCATCACCCACATCCTGCGCGCGGAAGAGTGGCTACCCTCCACGCCCAAGCACCTCTACCTGTTCAAATGGCTGGGCTGGGAACCGCCCCGTTTCGCGCACCTGCCGCTGCTGCTCAACGAGGATCGCAGCAAGATGAGCAAGCGCAGTGGAGATACGGCTGCCGAGGACTATCGCCGCAAGGGCTACGTGCCGGAGGCGCTGGTGAACTTCCTGGCCCTGCTGGGCTGGAACCCCGGCGACGAGCAGGAACTGTTCACCCGCGAGGAGTTGGTCGAGAAGTTCAGCATTGAGCGCGTCGGCAAGTCCGGCGCCGTATTCGACCGCAAGAAACTGGACTGGATGAACCAGACCTACATCGGCCGGCTGGGCCCGGACGCGCTGTATGCGGCGCTGCGACCGTTCATCGAGCGCACGCCCCATGCCGAAGCAGAGGAGGCCCTGCTGCGGAAAATCTGCCTGACGGTGCAGCCGTCCCTGGTGACTCTGGCGGACATCGAGCAGCAGCTTCCTTTCTTCTTCCGCCCAGATGATGCACCGCTTTCGGATGAAGTGGCCCAGGGCCTGGCCAGCGAGGAGGCGCGCACCGTGCTCCAGGCCTTCCGTGAGCGGCTCGCGGGCCTGGACCGGCTGGACGAGGAAGGCTTCCGCAGCCTCATGAAGGAGGTGCAGCAGGCCACCAAGATCAAGGGCAAGGGCCTCTGGGGCCCCGTGCGCTGGGCTATCACGCTTGAAGCGGAAGGCCCGGACCTGTCGCAGGTCGCCGCCGTGCTGGGTCGCGACAAGGCCCTTACGCGGCTCGACCGCGTGCTCGGCGGCTGAGGCTCTGCCGGCAGGCGGGCCACCGCTGTCGCGGGGGAGGAGAGACGCGTGCAACCATCAGCGCTGGGCATCGAACGGCACTACCGCCAGGGCAATCTGCTGGAACGCCTACTGGCGGCGCTGCAGGAGGCCGGCCACGATGTGGAGTACCTCCGTGCCGAGGATCTGGCGCCCGTGGACGAGTTCCACACGCGCGGGCGGCGTGCTACCCGCGAACTGTCGGAACTGGCGCAATTCCTGCCGCACCAACGTGTACTGGATGTCGGCAGCGGTCTGGGCGGCCCGGCACGGTACTTGGCCAGTAGCTGCGGCTGTGATGTGACGGGTATCGACCTGATGACCGAGTTCTGCGAGGCTGCCAACGAGTTGTCGCGCCGCGCGCGACTTGCCGGGTCGACGCGCTTCCTGCAGGGCAATGCGCTGGCCCTGCCGTTCCCGTCGCACAGCTTCGATGCCGTGTGGACCGTGCAGGCGCAGATGAACATCGCGGACAAGCGTGGCTTCTATGGCGAGATCGCGCGCGTGCTCAGACCCGGCGGGCGCTTCGTGTTCCAGGAGCTCTGCGCCGGAGACCGGGGGCCGCTGCACTACCCGGTGCCCTGGGCCAGCGTGCCGGAGCAGAGCTTCCTCATTGCGCCGGATGCGCTGCGCGATCTGCTGTGCGAGACGGACCTGCGAGAGCTGCGCTGGGTGGACAATTCGGCTGAGTCCATCGCTTGGCGTACCGCCCAGGCAGCCCGTGCCAAAGCCGCCGTTGGCACCGCCCGCTCCCCGCTGGGGATGCACCTCGTGATGGGCGAGCGCGCCGCGGAGAAATCTGCCAACTCCGGCCGCAACTTCAGCGAGAGCCGCACGCGCTCCGTGCAGGGCCTCTTTGAAAAGCCCGCCTAATCGGATCGCCTCCACCCGTACGCCCGCAGAGAGCCCCCATGCCCACGGAAATCCGACTGAACCGCGCCCAACCCCTCGCCGCGCAGGCCGACAAGGGGCACAACCGCTGGCACCCGGACTTGGCGCCTGTTGCCAGCGTGGCGCCCGGGGAAGCGATTGTCATCGATACACTGGACGCTTCGGACGGGCAGGTGACCCCCGCCACAGCGGACGCCGATCTCGCCTCACTTAGCGCCAACCGCGGGCATCCGCTGACCGGTCCTGTGGCCATCGAAGGGGCCGAGCCGGGCGACCTGCTCGCCGTGCACATAGAGACCATTGAGCCGCAGCCTTTCGGCTGGACCTACAACCGCAACAACTTCGGCTTCCTGCGCGATCTCTACACGGAACCACACCTGACCCGCTGGAGCATCCGCGAAGGCTACGCTACCTCCGGCGACCTGCCCGGCGTGCGCGTCCCCGGTGCGCCGTTCATGGGCGTGATGGGCGTGGCCCCCTCGCGAGAGCTGTTCGAGGCGATGCACTGGCGCGAGGCGGAACTGCTGCGGCGCGGCGGAAGCGTGCGGCCGCCCGAGCCGGCCGAGGCCGTGCCGCCACACATCGGCAAGAACGGCCTGCGCACCGCGCCGCCGCGGGAAAACGGGGGCAATGTGGACATCCGCCATCTGGTGGCCGGCACCACTGTTCACCTGCCCGTGTACGTGCCCGGAGCGCTGTTCTCCGTGGGCGATGCGCACTTTGCCCAGGGCGATGGCGAGGTCTGCGGCACAGCCATCGAGATGGGCGCGACATTCTTCGCCCACTTCGAGGTGATCAAGGGCGGCGCGGGCCAGCAGCGTGACATGAGCTTCGCCTGGCAAGGCGACGCCCTCCCGCACGGACTGGGCCTGGGGCGCCGCTTCCATGCCACCACGGGCCTCTGCGTGCGCCGCGACGGCCGCAACGAGAGCGAGGACGTGACGCTGGCCGCACGCAATGCCCTGCTGAACATGATCGACTACCTCCAGCGCACCTATGGCTACAATGACAAGCAGGCCTACCATCTGTGCAGCGTCGCCGTGAACCTGCACGTGAGCCAAGTCGTGGACTTGCCCAATGTGCTGGTGACGGCCTTCCTGCCGCTCGATATCTTCACCGACTGACGCGCCGGGCCCTGGCGCTCCACCTTGGACCAAGGCATTCCATGTCCCAACCCACCATCGGTATTATCGGAGGCACGGGCCCGCAGGGCCGCGGCCTCGCCATGCGCTTCGCCATGGCGGGCCTACCCGTTGTGGTGGGCTCGCGTCAGGACGAACGCGCGCGCGACATCGCCGCCGGCCTCAACGAGGAACTCACAGCCCACGGTACCAGGTTCACGCCCATCGAGGGAGCGGAGAACGGCGCCATGGTGGGCCGGGTGGACTTTGTGTTTTTCACTGTGCCCTACGAGAATGCCGCCGCCACGCTGGAGGGCCTGCGAGAAGGCTTCCGCCCAGGCGCCGTGTTCGTGGACGTCACCGTGCCGCTGCAGTTCGGCAAGGGCGACGTACAGGTGGTGCCGCCGCCGGAGGGCTCCGGCAGCCGGGCCTTGCGGGCTATCCTGCCCGAGGGCGTGCCCTTCTGCGGCGCCTGCAAGACGCTGCCCGCGCACGTGCTGGAGGACATCCGCATGCCGCTCAACTGCGACACGTTCATTTTCGGTGACGACCGGGAAGCGCGCGAGCGCCTCCGCGACGTGCTGGCGCGCATCCCGGGCCTGCGACCGCTCGAAGTGGGCGGACTCAGCGCCGCGGCCACCCTGGAGGGAATGACGGCCCTGCTGATCCGTATCAATCGCCGCTACAAGAGCCGCGAAGGCCGATTCCGCGTGCTCGGGCTGGGGGAATGAGCCTGCGCGTAACCCTGCTCTCCGGCGGCGTGGGTGGTGCCAAGCTGGCGCTGGGGCTCTACGCGGTGCTGGAGCCGGAAGCCCTCACCGTGATCGCCAACACGGGGGACGATATTGATCTGTTCGGTCTGCGGATTTGCCCCGACAGCGACATCCTCGCCTACACCCTGGCCGGGCGCGTCAACGAAGAGACTGGCTGGGGGGTGACGGGAGACACTTTCGCGGCCCTGGACGTGGTGCGCAGCCTGGGCGGCACCGGCTGGTTCAACCTGGGGGACCGCGATATCGGCCTGCACCTGTTCCGCGCGGAACGGATGCGCGCCGGGGAGGGCCTGACCACCATCACGCGCCGCATCGCCCAGGCATTGGGCCTGCACTGCACCCTGCTGCCCATGTGCGAGCAGCCGGTCACCACCCGCATCGCCACTGCAAACGGGGAATTGCACCTGCAGGAGTACCTCGTGCGCGAGCGCACCGAGCCCGAGGTGCACTCGGTGCGCTTCGCTGGTGTTGAGGCGGCAACCCCAGCCCCCGGCGTGCTGGAGGCGATCGCCGAGGCCGACGTGGTGATCCTGGCGCCCAGCAACCCGCTTATCAGCATCGGCCCCATCCTGGCCGTGCCGGGCCTGCGCGACGCTCTGGGCCGTACCGCCGCGCTGCGCCTTGCGGTCAGTCCACTCGTGGCGGGGCGCTCCCTGAAGGGGCCCACGGACCAGATGCTGGCGCAGCTCGGCCACGAGGTTACTCCGGTAGCTGTGGCCGGCCTGTACCGCGATGTGCTGGACACTTTCGTGCTGGACGTACAGGATGCCGCCCTCGCCCCGGCCATCGAAGCGCTGGGCCTGCACTGTGTGGCTCTGCCCACCGTGATGAGCGACTTGGCCGCCAAGCAGACCCTGGCACGCGACCTGCTCGACCTGGCGACAACGTCCGGTCTCCGGAGCGCGCAAACCCAGGTTCGTAAAGGTGTCTTATGACCGCGCCGGAGTCCATCGCCATCCTGGTGCCGGTGAAGGATCTCAGCCGCGCCAAGAGCCGCCTGTCACCGCTGCTGACCCTGGACGAGCGCAGGGAACTGGCCTGGCTGCTGCTGCAGGGCACACTGCGCACCATCGCCGCAGCCAGCGCGCCCGGTCCGCGCGGCCTGATCACCAACTACCCGCCGGCCATCTCCCTGGGGCGCTCGCTGGGATTCGCGATCATCGAAGAGACCCAGCAGATCTCGGAAAGCGCGTCCGTGGATGCGGCCAGCGCCCAATTGGAGCGCAACGGAGCAACGGGCGTGCTGCGCATCCCGCTGGACCTGCCCGTGCTGGCCCCAGACGATCTGGCGCCCGTGCTGGAGGCTGCCTGCAGCGGCGCCGAGGCCGTGCTGGTGCCGGCGCGGGATCGGCTGGGCACCAATGCCCTGTATCGTTCTCCGCCCACGCTCTTCTCCTCGCGCTTCGGGCCGGACAGCCTCACGCTACACGAGCAGGCCGCGCGTGCAGTCGCCACGGACGTGCGTGTGCTGCCCATCGAGGGCTTCGCGCTGGACATCGACGATCCGCAGGACGTGTCAGAACTTGTGCGGCGGGCGCCAGCCTGCCCTGGGCTCGACTATCTCCGAAGCCTGGACATTACGACCCGCCTGGAACGGATGGCCCGCGAGCCGGCCTGAGCGCCGCACCCGGCCCACCGCATAGCGCTCTAGAAACGGTAGTTGACGCCGCAGCCGCCACGCGGATAGCTCCACTGCACGGCCTTGCGGTCGCACAGCAGCAGGCAGGTGCCGCACTCCACGCAGCCTACGTAGTAATAGTCGATCCCGCCACGCCCGTTGGGCGTGAAGCAGCGCGCCGGGCAGAAGTTGAGGCACGGATGCGGGGCGCAGCCCCGGCATTTGTCGCCGTCCACCACAATGTGCGGCGTGTCGTCCACGGTGTAATGCAGCGTGGATAGACGATCCGTGACGGCGGGCATGGACATCGGGTGCGGAGGCTTTGAGGTGGCAACTTGGGGTAGAATGGGAGCACGGGTTGCAGGGGGCTCCCGCATGCCCGCGATCGTCGCGGGGCATGCACCTGCAGGATGCCTGGGCGCCCGGAGCCGTGTCAACGATGAGCCGCCCGCGCCAATACCCCGCTCCAACGCAGCGCAGCCCAGTGCCGCGTCATCGGCCGGCGGCATTCGTGCCGTGCTCCGTCCTGGACTGGGGTCTGCGTTGGGCATTGGGCGCGGCCTTGCTCCTGGCCGCAGCAACCCCTGTGCCCGCCCAATTCAATGGGGACTTCGGTATCCACAAGGATGTGCTGGACGTGGAGAACTTCCTGGACTGGAAGGCCTACCAGCATCCCTATCCCTGGCGCTATGCCCGATACACCGCACCCAACTACATAGACGGCAGCGTGGGCAGCCTCTCCCAGCAGACGTTCTACCTGTTCGAAGAACTGCGGCTGGAGAAGGACCTGGGCCGCTACGGAAGCGTCCTCTACTTCCAGCAGGAGGACTCATTCTTCCGCCACGAACCAATCTACCAGGAGATCGAGCTGCGCCTGGGCCGCGGCGTCTACGGCTCCATCGTGGGCTTTCCCCAGCACGACAAGATCAACGGCAGCCAGGGCTTCGCGCTGGCCTATGGCGAACGCACAGACTGGAACACGGCGCGGCTTACGCACCTGCGGCAGTATGCGCTGTTCAACGAGCAGGGCACTGGCCCCCAGCGCTTCGCCCGCGCCCCCGAGCTGGACCGGCTGGAGGCCCGCGCCTTCTGGCACGAGCGGGTGTTCGTGCAACTGGATTGGCGTGAAGAGCAGCCCACCGAACTAATCACGCCGGACGCCGCCAACCCCACCCAGGGCCTGCGGCAACGCTACGCGGGCCGCAAACTGGGCCTGGTGCTTGACGTGCACTGGTCCGAGCGCCTGCTCACCGGCATCAGCTTGCGCCGGCAGCACGAGCGCCGCGAGCGGGACCCCCTGGATGCAAGTTCTGCAATTTCCGCGGCCCGGCAGGATCTGGAACTGAGCTGGAGCAATGCCTATGCCGTGGTGACCCTGGCTGGTGGCAGCGTCATTGAGGCTGGCGCGTACCACGGCGCCTTCCGCAACCACATTGCGGCGGACGACGTAGCGGAACGCTTCGACCACCATCTGCTCACGGACGCAGCCTACGTGCTATGGACCCTGCCCCGCGGCGAGGGTTTCCGCTGGCTGTTCTCGCTGCAACTGGGGCGCGCCGATCTGGCTACGATGGACGGGGCCGCGCCCCAGGACGACATCGCGGAGCGCAGTAACCAGGGCAAGGCTGGCGTGGGGGTCGTGCTGCACGAAGCCGGCAGCTCCTTCATCTTCTTCAACACCACCTGGGACCTGGACATCTTCACGCACCGCCAGTGGGACGGCGGCAACATCCAGCTCCTGTTCCTGTTCTGAGCCGCGGCGACCCTTTACCGACTACGGCCCCGATGTCTTTGCGGCGCAGCGAGGCCGGCATGGACGAGTGCTCAGGCACGGTACTTCTCTTCCATGGAGTAGTACCAGGGGAATCCGACGATGTCCTGGATCTCCGAAAAGCGCATGCGGGTATCGCCTGGCGTGTATTCCTTGTCCCGCTGGAAGCGCGCCAGTTCCTCCTGTATGGCCAGCGCGGCGATGCGGAACAGCATCGAGGGGTAAATGGCGATCTTGAAGCCCATCCGCGCCAGCACGTCCGCATGCAGGCAGGGCGTCCTGCCGTCCTGCACCACGTTGATCAGCGTGGGCGCCTTGATCTCTTTGGCGACCCGCTCCATCTCCGCCTCCGATTCCGGCGCCTCGAAGAACACCACGTCCGCGCCCGCCTCGGCGAAGGCATGGCTGCGCTCCAGCGCATCGTCGAAGCCGTTCACGGCCCGTGCGTCGGTGCGGGCCACGATGACGATGTCGCGTTCGGCGCGGGCATCCACGGCCGCGCGGATTTTGCCCAGCATCTCCGGCAGGGGCACCACGAGCTTGCCCTTGGTGTGTCCGCACTTCTTCGGCGAGACCTGGTCCTCGAGCTGAATGCCCGCCACGCCGGCTCGCGCATAGGCCTGCACGGTGCGGTGGACGTTCACCGCGTTGCCATAGCCCGTGTCCGCATCGGCGATGAGGGGGATGTTGAGGGCCGCGGCCAGGTTGCCCGCGTGCGTCGCCATCTCGGCGAACGAGATGAGCCCCGTATCCGGCATGCCCAGCACGCTGGCCGCGCTGCCGAATCCAGTCATATACGCCACCTCGAAGCCGCCTCGCTCCACCAGCCGGGCCGAGATGCCATCGTAGCAGCCCGGCGCCAGCAGAATGCCGGGGCGGCTGAGCAGTTCGCGCAGTTTTGCCGCTTGATCCATGGGGTCCTCATTGCCAAAGCCCGCCAACTCCGGGGCGGGACGTCACAAAGGAAGGGAAACTCTCGTCAGGCCGCCATTCTAGCGCAGCCGTGCAGGCCCCGCCAACAAGGCTGCTGCGGAACAGCCCGCACCTTGCCCATCAGCGGGCGACCGCCAAAAGATCGCTGTTCACCAGACTGATCAGCACTTCCTCGAAGCTGGAGGCCTGCAAGCGCTCGTAGTCCGCCGGGTTGAGGTAGAAGTAGTCCACCACCTGGTTGCCGATCGTCGTGATCAGCGCCTGCTGCACCTCCACGTCGAACAGGTCGAAGGCGCGGCTGACCTTGTAGAACAGGTACGGCTCGTCCCGCAGCACCAGCCGGAGGTGCTCGAACTCCGCCTGACGCCGCTCGAACTGCCCATCGGCGGACACGACACGATACCCCTTGCCGTCGTTGCCCTGGAATTCCACCCGAGCGGCGGAGCGCTGGTATCGGCCACGCTCGGGAAACGCCAGTTCCGGCGGCGATTCCGTGGCGATCATCAACTCCAGGTCCCGGGCAATCAGGCGTTCTCCGGAGTCGAGCGTGGAGATCTGGAAGAAGTAACAGTAGGCCTGCTCGCCGTTGCCCAGCGCCACTGGATTGACTTTGCCCGAGCCGATGTTGACGCGGTGGCGGCTCATGGCGTACGCGACCCGTGTGTGGGGCCGGGAAAGGCCACGGATGTAAATCAGCAATCCCTCGCTGGCCCCGCTCGGCCCCGCCACCACGTCGGCGATGACCTCGGCTTCCCGGAAGTGCGCGAACTTGGCCATCTGCGCGGCCAGATCGCTGGGCAGCGAGCCCAGCAGATAGCGGTTGGCGAACGCGGAGAAGAACCAGCTCAACAACTCATCGTGCTCCGCTGTCAACACCGGGATCGCTTCGCGTCCCAAATGATTGCGCAGGGCCTGCAGCAGGCGCTCGGCCAGTCGCGCCTCTTCGCCCGGGCTGACGACCCCCAGCTTGATCTCGCGATAGAGCGCCGCCAGTTCCGTCGTGGCCCGCTGCACACGTTCCCACGCCGGATGCTGCGCGCGCTGCAGCGGCTCGTACACGGCGGCCTTCAGGCCGCGCGCTATGGCAGTCTGCAGGAGCAGGTACAGCCGCGTGTCCGCGATCAACTCCTCCTTCTTGCGGTCGAAGTACAGGTTGATCACTTCAAGCGAGCGCTCCTGCACGGGGAACCCCCGCATCTCGCCCAGGATGGCGTTGGCCTCCGTGAACAGGTGGCGCAGGGCGGCCACGTCCGCTGCGTCCTCGCCGCCGTGGGCTTGCAGCACCGCCAGGTTGACAAGGTAGAGCAGCGTGACGTTGACCAGGTCGCGCCCGGCGATCTCGAAGTACTGCGCCAGCGCCTGATCCATGTACGTGGAACTCCGCGCCAGGGCCGCCACCGTGGCGTGGTGCTCGATGAGCAGGCGCACGCCGCGCTCCAGTTCCGGGTCGCCATAGCCCAACGCGGCCAGCACGCCGGCGGCCTGCTCGGCCGTCTGCGCGGTGCGCAGCGGCCCGGCTTCCAGCCGTCCGAGGCCCTGCAACAGCAGGCTCCACTTGAGCGCCAATACATCCTTCCCGCGCAGCAGGTCGAACAGCTCCGGATGCCCACGCTTCAGCGCCACCAACTCCGCCTCACCTCGCGCAAGGCTGCGCAGGATGTGCTCATGCAGGGGCAGCGTCTGCCCTTCGAAGCGGCGCAGCAGGAACACGGTACCGTCGAAGGCGGGAATGAAGCGTCCGACCAGGCTGGGCACGCCCGGCGCCAGAGGATCGCTCACCTCGAACATCGTCTCCAGGGCCCGATGCGCCATCGGTGCGCCCATCAGCTCGCTCAGCAGTGCGGCCTGCCGTGCCCGCCCCGCCTCGCCCTGAGGCGTGCGCAGACCTTCCACAATGGCACCGAGCGCGTCCTTCAGCTCCGACGTCAGGCCATAGCCGGTCGCCGCGACATAGGCCAGCAGCGACAGCACGGCCTCCGCATCCGTGAACAGGGCGCCCAGATCGGCGGGAGCTCCGGCGCGGGTGCTCTCCACGGCGATGATCTGCTTGTGCCCCAGATGCACCGAAACCCGGAAGGCGCCCAACTCGTGCACCAGCGTGCGGTCCAGCACACGCTCCAGCAGCCGGCGCGCGATGCGTTGCACGTCCTCCACCCGGCGCAAGCGGTAGGTATCGAACGCATCGATGGAGGGGAAGCGTTGCTTGCGAAACAGATACAGCCGCGCCACGTGGTCGTCCACGCGATTGGCCGGGAAGCCCTGCACGTGGAATCCGCTCTCGCGCGCCTCGCGGTCGTAGTAGTAGCGCTCCGCCGCCCCCACGAAGTTGCGCAGCTCGTACAGGCACTCCAGCGCCAGCAACAGCCGCGTCTCCTCGCCCTCCGAGAGCATCCCCTTGTTGCGCGCTAGCCGCAGCAGGTCCAGCGTCATGAAGCTGGGCGCCTCGTGGGCGATGCCCAGGAGCCAAAGGGGAATCTGGATGGAGCGCAGCCCGCCGAAGTCGCTCTTGAGATCCATCGAGGTGTAACCGGGCTCGCGCTGATCCTCGAACTGCTCGATCCGGTTGCGCACGATCAGCTCAAAGGGCAGCATCGCGCGAAACTGCCCCTGCAGCTCGGTCAGCACCTTCGCGTTGCCGGCCAGCGCGCGCGCTTCCAGGATGGACGGGATTGTATGCAGCGTTTCCGGATCGGCAAAGCGCGAGAGGTCCTCGTCCAGTTCGAAGAACTGGTGCGCAGGCTCGAGGCCCGCCGTGCGCAGCAGCCGCTCCACGCGCATCACGAAGTCGTGGTACACGCCGGCCTGCCCCGCTGCCAGCCCGCGAACGTTGAGGCAATAGCCCGTGTCGATGTCCGAGCTGAAGCTCATCTCTGCCCGCCCGTAGCCCCCCCGGGCAAAGAGCACGATGCGCTGCGCGAACGCCATCGCATCGGTGTCGAAGGCCTCCAGTGCTGGCAGCGCCTCCTCGTGTTGGCGCACGGTGGACTCGGCTGCCGTCAGCTCGGCGCGTTGCTCGGCCGCCACCTGCCGCAGGTAATCGCGGTGCGCGGCGTCATCTCCATCCGCATCGTCGCTGCCAAATCCGGCGGGCCGTGCCACCTCCGCCTCCAGCGCGACCAGCTTCTCCCGCCGGCGGGGCAATGAGTCCCGACGCGAGGCCAGTTCCCGCGCGGTGTCCTGCCGCCGCACCTCCAGCAGCAGCGGCAGTTCCTCCAGGGCCACCTGAAACGCCAAGGCGTGCAGCGCATCCAGCAGGCGCGTATGCGCGAAGAGCATGGTGAACGCATGGTCAGCCTGCAGCGCCTGCAGCGCCAACGCCTCCATGCACTCGGCCAGCAGCGGCCGCAAGGCGCTGCTCAGGTGTTCCGCGCGCCGCGCGAGGAGCTCCTCGCCTGCGTCCGACTCTGCCTCCACGGAGAGCGGGGGCAGTCCAGCACGCACGGCCGCCAAGCGCTCCGCATGTGGGAACGACGCTGGGCTGTCGGAATAGCTGAAGGCCTGCTCGACCCGGGCGAAGCGGTTCTGCAGCGAAGGGTCTTGTTTCACCAGAGGGCGCACTCCGCTGGGGCGGTGCCGGGGAAGCGCACGGCAGCAAGCATTGCGCTGCCATAAGGCCTTGTATACCATTTGGGGGTGGCAGAAAACCCCGCGCCCCCATCGGGCCTTCTCGACTCACGCCCCTCGCCGTCGTCAGCAGCGCCGCGCCGGCGCGCACGGGCCCGGCCGCGATGGAGCCTTGCGCTCCGCCCAACCGGAAAAGGACCGGGTGCTGCCGCCCTGCAACCCTGTTGAGGAAGCCGCCAGACCATGCGCACCGGGCTGTATAGCGATCCCATCTTCATGGCCCACGACACGGGCAATCACCCGGAGAACGCCGGACGACTCGCCGCCATCGCCCAGCGCTTGGCAAGCGACGGCCTAGTGACCCGCTGTATCGAGCGCAAGCCGCGCCCCGCAACCCAGGAAGAGGTGACCACCGTCCACTCAGTGGGCTACATGCGCCACGTGGAGGAGGCTGCGCTTTCCGGCCAGCAATACCTGGACACGCCGGATTGCGTGCTGTCGACCGAGACGTACAACGTGGCGCTCCACGCCGCCGGGGCGCTGGTGGACTCCGTGGTGGACGTGGCAGAGGGCCGGCTGGACAACGCCTTCGTAGCCTGCCGCCCACCGGGACACCACGCCGAGCAGGGTCAGGCGATGGGATTCTGCTACTTCAACAACATTGCCATCGCCGCGGCGGTGCTGACGGCGAAGCTTGGCTACGAACGGGTGCTGGTCTTCGACTTCGACGTGCACCACGGCAACGGAACCCAGCACACCTTCGAGGAGCGCAAGGACGTGCTATTCTGCAGTATGCACCAGCATCCCCTCACGCTGTACCCGGGCACGGGCTTCGCGGAGGAACGCGGCCGGGGCGACGGGCTGGGCTACACGCTCAACGCCCCCATGGCTCCCTTCTCGGGCGATGCGGACTATCTGCAGGTCTTCGAGCATAAGCTGCTGCCGGCGTTCCGGGACTACAAACCACAATTCATCCTGGTTTCCGCCGGCTTTGATGCCCATCAGGACGATCCGCTGGCCATGATCAACCTTACCCAGTCCGCCTTCGACCGCATGTTGGCCGCCACCAAGCAATTGGCAGTGGAAACCTGCGGCGGCAAGCTCGTCAGTGCCCTGGAAGGCGGCTACAACTACGAGGCCCTGGCGGCCTGCGTGGCCTCGCACCTGGATATCCTGCAGGCGGACGAGCCGCGGCTGGGAGAGGAATGAGCACCCGACTTTGAAAATCACCGCCCCCCGCATTCTGGCCCGTTGGCGGGACGATCCCGCGTGGGCCCCCACCTTCGACGAGCTTTGCCGCGCACTCAAGCTGCCCAAGGCCCAGCATCCCGAGTTGCGCGACGTGCTGGGCGAACTGCTGGAGGAGGGCTACCTGCAGCACCGGCGGCACCACTTCCGGCTGCGCGAAGCCCCGCCCGCAGCCGCAGGCAAGGCCCCCAGCGCCAAGCCTTCCTCCGCCAAATTCACGCCGCCGGAGACCTCGGCGGGCACCCTGGAGCCCCGCGGTTCGCGCACACGCCCGGTCTCCCTGGTGCGGGGCACCGAGGAGGGCCCCGGCTCGCTCGTGGCCGTGTTTTCCGCCCATCCTAACGGCTTCGGCTTCGCCGATCTCACAGGGCAGCGCGGATCGCTCTTCATTCCTCCCAAGGACATCGGTGGCGCGCTGGATGGCGACATCGTGCGTGTGCAGCAGCGCCAGGGTCGCGGGCGGCAACGAACGACGGCACGGGTGGTGGAGGTGCTGGAGCGGCGCCACCGGCGTGTGCGCGGGCACCTACAGAACGATCAGGGGCAGTGGTGGGTCGTCCCCTTCAGCGAAAAGCTGCCGCTGATCTTCATCGCGGAGGGTGAGGAGGCCCCGCCCTGGCCGGACGGCAGCATCGTGGAGGCGGCCATCACGGCGTACCCGGACCACCACGACGAAGCGCCCGAAGGCCGCATCATGCAGGTATTCGAGGGGGATGCGGACACGCCGGAGCAGGTGGTGCTGCACATCCTTTCCGACCTCAGCGTCTCGCCGGACTTCACGCCAGCCACACGGGCCGAGATGGAGCGGCTCGATCCCGCGGAGCACTACACCACCGCCGGACGTGAGGACCAGCGAAAGCTGCCCTTCGTCACGATCGACGGCGAGGATGCGCGGGACTTCGACGATGCGGTGTGCCTGCAGCCGCTGCGCAACGGCAACCGGCGCCTGCTCGTAGCCATTGCAGACGTGGCATCCTACGTGTCGGTCGGCAGCGCCGTGGATGGCGACGCATATCGCAAGGGCACCTCGGTGTACTTTCCGAACCAGGTGTTTCCCATGCTGCCCGAACGGCTCTCCAACGATCTGTGCAGCCTGCGTCCCGATGAGCCGCGGCTCACGCTGACCTGCGAGATGGAGCTGGACCGCGAGGGGCGTCGGGTGAGTCACCGCATCTACGACGGCCTGATCCAGAGTCACGCCCGGCTGACCTACACCCAGGTGCAGCGCTTCTTCGAAGGGGAAGCGGAGGCGATCCCTAAGCCCCTGCGCACCATGTTGGGGCAGATGCGCAAGCTTGCCAGCGAGTTGCGCACGCTACGCGAGGAACGCGGCGCGCTCGATTTCTCGTTCCCCGAGTACAAGTTCGAGCTGGACCGCAAGGGCTTCCCGCGGCGCGTGCGGGAAGTCTACGCTACCGAGGCGACCCGCCTCATCGAGCAGTTCATGCTGGAGGCCAATGAGACGGTGGCGGAGCACTGCTCCAAGCACAAGCTCCCCATCCTGTACCGCGTGCACGACCCGCCCCCACCGGAGCAGATCAACAATCTGGCGACGAACCTGATCAACTTCGGGGTCGAGCTGAAGACCACAGAGTTGGAACGGCCGGGTGCCATCAAGGCCCTGCTGAAGCGCGTGGCCCAGCACCCGCAGCGGGAGCAGGTGGAGGTGGCCATCCTGCGCTCACTGAGCCAAGCGCAGTATCGGCCCCGCAACGACGGCCACTTCGCGCTGGCCGCGCCCTTCTACACGCACTTCACGTCGCCGATCCGGCGCTACCCGGATCTGCTCGTGCATCGATCGCTGAAAGCGAGCTTCGGGCGCACGCGCAAGACCTTCCAGCTGCCGCCGGAAGCAGGGCTGTATACCAGCCTCTGCGAACGCACGGCTGGCGAGGCGGAAAACCGCGTGGTGCGGCTGTACAAGGTGCTTTACATGGAATCCCGCGTGGGCGAGTCGTTTCCGGCCACCGTTTCTGGCATCAGCGAGCGCGGATTGTGGCTGCGGCTGCGCGACGAGCCCATTGACGGCCTGCTGCCCATGGGCGCCCTCCCCATGGCACCGCCCCGCTACGACCGGGAACGCAACCGCCTCGTCACGCGCGGCAAGAGCCCCGACATCGTGATCGGGGACAGGCTGGTGGCACTGCTGGCTCGCACGGACCGCCTGACGCAGCAGATCGAGTTCGGGTTCGAGCGCTGGAACTGGGAGTCGGCACAACGCCCGCGGGAGTCCACGCCCGCAGCCCCACGCCGCAAGGGCCGTCGCGGCTGAGCGCGGCCTCTGCGCGCCAACGCCGCGCAGTGCCACGGCACCCGCTAGACGCCGGGGATGTGCTCCAGAAAGGCCTGAATCTCCACATCACCTACCCCCGCGAGCAACGTGCGGGGGGAATCGGGCTGCAGCACCTCCTCCTCTGCCCAAGCCGCCACGAACGCGCCGTCGCGTTCCACGTAGAGCAGGGCCCTGAAGCCGTCGTAGTGGAAGTAGGAAAGGCAATACACGCGGTAGGGCCCCACATCCGTCGCATGGCACGCGTCCGCGGGCTTGCTCAGCCGCCGCACACCCTCAAGGTCAGCTGCAAAGAGACCAACCATGCGCTTGGGCAGGGGCGTCTCGGCAGGGAGAATGGCCGGGTGGTTGAAGCGGCTGTCGGCCGCGAAGCTCTGCTCCTCGGAGAACAGGCCGATCTGCTTTTCCAGCGCGATCAGCCGCGCCTGCAACGGCCGGCCCACCGCAAGGCGGCGCTCCAGCGCGGTATCGTCCGCGATGCGGCCCCGCCCGCGGGGTGCGTTTGCCCTGGACATGGCGCCTCCCTCAGCCCACCCGCGAGCGGGCATTGATGATGCGCAAGGAATCGCGGCCAGTCGCTGGATCAATGGCCTTGAGCGCGATCGCCACGCGGTTTTCCGGATGCAGCCGGTCCCACATCGCTTCCAGCAGGGCCTCCAGATCGCCCGCCAGAGGCAGCAGCCGCGGCTCGCCCACGAAGGATGGCAGGGGGTCGCCGTCCCCCGCGTAAGTACTGACGCACCAGCCCCAGCCGGGCGGCAGGGCCTCGAACTCAAAGTACTCGCGCAGGCTGCGCCCAGGATCGCCCGGATCTGCCTTGACGATGGCCAGCCATGCATCGCCCTCAGCGGCCCGAATCCCCCCTGCGATGCGCGGGGTATAGTGTGGCCCGTCAGGCTCGTGAGCGCGGGAGCGAAGGGCCGCGCGGTAGCTGCGACCGGCCCGCAGGGCCTGAATGAGGGTATCCGTGTGGTCGCCGTTGGTGACCACGTGATGGTCGTCCAGCGCGTCCATGGCCGTGTAGATCACGAGCTCCGGCTGCGTCATGGCGGAAGGATCCAGAGCCTCGGTACGAAGGCGTCCACCTTCGGCCACGAACTGCCGGTTCCGGCTGTTGGCGCTGCGCCCCATGATCCAATACAGTTCCACCAGCCGCGTCCCGTCCGCGGAACGGCCCAGTACAATGCCGCGGCCTGGGTATGGGTTGGCCTCCAATTGGCGCAAGTTGTCCGCTGCGATCTGGTCGAGGGAAGGCATAACAGGCTCCCGAGGGATCAAGACAGGTCGAACAAGGGAGGCTCGATGTCGTCCGGCGGAACGAGCCCGAGCAGCACGTAGTTGGTGGCCGCCAGATTGGCCAGCGTGAGCGGGTGCTCCTCGGTGCACTCCCGCAGGCGATACTGACCGGTGAAGTTCGGGTCGAACAGATACACGGGCACGGGATTGAGCGAGTGCCGGGTATTGATTTCGCGCTTTCCTGTGCGTGGATTGTCCGAAATCATCTCGTCCGCGTTGCCATGGTCCGCTGTCACCAGGGCCACGCCGCCTACCTGGGCCAGCGCATCGAAGATCACGCCGAGCGCCTGGTCGACCGCCTCCACGGCCTTGATGGCCGCGCCCAGGTTACCCGTGTGGCCCACCATGTCCGCATTGGCGAAGTTGATCAGGCCGAAGTCGAAGCGCCCGGATAGAATCAGCTCTTGGGCCTTCGCGCCGATCTCGTGCGCCTTCATTTTGGGCGCGGCGGCGAAGGAGTCCACCTTGTCCGATTCGATCAGCACATACGCTTCCTTGGCCGGGTCCAGCGGCTCACGATAGCCCCCGTTGAAGAAGAATGTGACATGGGCGTACTTCTGCGTCTCGGCGAGCCGAAACTGGTTCATGCCCAGTTCCAGGATGCGACGGCCAAATGGCCGCTTGACGCCGCCCGGCGTCATCAACGTGAGCGGCGGCAGGTTCGTGTCCTCGTCGTAGGTCATCATGCCGGCGTAGAGCACGTCGGGCCGTCTTTCGCGCTCGAAGCCGTCGAAGTCGTCCTCCACCATGGCCCGGGAGAACTCGATGGCGCGATCGCCGCGGAAGTTCATGAAGATCACCGAGGCGCCATCCTGGATGGGCCCCACCGGCTGTTCGTCGCGCATCACCACGAACGGCGGCAGATCCTGGTCCACCGCATCGGGCGCCTCCGCCCGCAGGGCCCGCACCGCCTCGGTGGCAGACGCAAACGCGTGCTCGCAGCGCCCCAGCACGTGCACCTCCCAGCCACGCTGCACCTTGTGCCAGTTGCGGTCGCGATCCATCGTGATGACCTCGCGGCCTCCACCGCTGGCGATGGCGTAGTCCCACCCGGAGTGCTGGGCGCGAATCTCCGCCAGGCGGGCCTCCATCGGCTCCACGTAGTCCAGGGCGGACTGATACGGCACGTCGCGCCCGTCCAGCAGGGCATGCACGTACACGCGGCGCACGCCACGCTGCGCGGCGTAATCGATCACGCGGTAGAAGTGGTCGATGTGGCTGTGTACGTTGCCGTCGGAGAGCAGCCCTAGCAGGTGCAGTGGCGTGTCGTGCTCCAGGCAATTCGCAATGAGGCGATTCAGGGACTCGCCCTCGAAGAACTCGCCGCTTTCCATGGCCTGCTTGATGCGCGTGGGCCCCTGGGGAACGATGCGTCCGGCACCCATGGTTATGTGCCCCACCTCCGATCCACCGATGTCATTGGCGCTCGGCAGTCCGACGTAGGGACCGTGGGTGAACAGGTGCGTGTGCGCAAACGCCTCAGCAAGCCCATCAATGGTGGGCTTGCTGGCTTGGCCGATGGCGTCCCCCTCATCGTGGTGGCCCTCTCCCCAGCCGTCCAGCACGATGAGCAGGACGGGCCGGCGGCCCTTGAACAGCTTGGTCAACTCGCCCAGTTTCATGGCACAGGATCGATGGGGGACGTGTTATGCGCCAGTTCCACGTTGCCGGGGAATTCATCGGCAACCGCCTGGACGATCCGCTCCGGATGGAACGGCGAATCACGAAGTGCCGCAGCAATGCTGCGGGTGACCCACCACCACAACACGATGCCCAGTGCCGCCAGCCCCGCGATGCCCACAAAGAGCGACAGCGATGCCAGCAGATTGTGAAGCCCGTGCACCACCCAGGAGATCACCAGCGCCCCGCCCACCACTCGGGCCGCCAGCCGGCGATCTTCCATGAATTTCGCCCGGCCCAGGGCATAGCCCCAGATGGTCGACCAGAGCGCGTGACCCGGAACGGACAGCAGCGCCCGGATCGCGAACGTGGCGCCTACCATCAGCGATGGGTCCAGTTGCGCCAACACGGGCGCGAACTGCTCAGGCGCGTGGCTGGCCGTGAAGAGATAGAGTACGTTCTCCATCGACGCGAAGCCCAGTGCCACGGCGGCCGCGTAAACGATGCCGTCCATGGGCTCGTCGAACTCCGCGTGCCGGTAAATGGTCTGCCGCACCACCAGGAACTTCAGCGTCTCTTCCAGCACCGGCGCAACCACAACCATGGACAGCATCGGGAAGCGCATCAGCGGTAGTTCCGCCAGACCAGCGGGAATCGCAGCCAGCCCCCCCAGCAGGAACATCCGGATCACGAACCACTTGGGTTCCGGCTCCAGCTTGTCCTTCTTGTAGTAGAACCACAGCAGGACCACCCCGGGCGCCAGTCCCAGTACCGACAGCGCAATGACGTCCACGAGGTCCTTAGGATTCGGAGCCCCTAGCCGGGCCCAACGGTTTTGGGGCTACGTGCGCCCGAGCGCCGGACGGGCCGGGCCAAGCCACACGCTGCCATGGTAGGCAAGGCCCCCGCCTTTCGCAAGCAGCGCACCGGCCCGCCGTTTACACCTCGCATAGAATGTGGAATGGTCGGCGCTGCACGCGCCGTGAAAGGCTGGCGGTGTGCGGACCGCCCGCGCTGGAGATGCTTTCCAGGCCCGATTGGATGCTTACCCCGACTGCCCATCCCACCCCGAAGGAGACGACGGCATGGCCGCATCGGAGCTGAAGCCGGAACTGCGGCTGGTGCCCACCCAGCACGTTCGCTTTCACGAGCACGCGGAGCGCCGGCGCACCGAGCGCCTGATGGCGCGCATCAAGGCCGATGCGCAACTTCGCAATCCGCCTGTCGTCGCGGAGATGGACAACGGCCACTACCTGCTTCTGGACGGCGCCAACCGTGTCAGCGCTTTCCTGGAGTTAGGCTACTCGCACATCCCCGTGCAGGTCGTGGACTACGGCGACCATGCCGTGCAGCTCAAAGGTTGGCACCACCTCCTGCTCGACGGCGGCACGTTGCGGCTCCACGAGGCCTACCAGGCGCTGCCGGACGTGCAGGTGCGGCCGGTCACCAAGGCTCAGCTCGCCCATCTGCTGGAGCTGCGCGAGGTCTACGCGGTGCTGGTGGAGAACGAGCGCGCCTGGTGGGGGATATTCCCCGCACAGACCCAGCGCGATGTGGAGGTGCACCAGCGCATCCGCACGCTGGAGGCCATCGTCTCTGCCTATGAGGGCCAGAGCCGGTTGGAGCGGGTCAAGCTGGCGGACTACGAGCAGTTGCCGCTGGTGATCCAGGGCGTGCAACATCAGCTTTGCCTCTTCCCCGTGCTGCGCAAGGAGGAGTTGCTGCACCTGGCCGCCGAGGGCGTGATGATCCCCACGGGTCTGACGCGGCACATCATCCCCGGCCGCGCACTGGCTATCAATGTCGACTTGGCGTTCATTGTAGCGGACACCTCGGAGGCCGAAAAGCAGAAGCACTTCAAGGCATTCGTGGACCAGTTGAGCATTGAAGGACGCATTCGCTTCTACGAAGAGTCCGTCTTCATCATGAACGAGTAGTCGACCCGCCGCGCCCAGCCATTCGCACCTCCGCGCTTCCTCCCACCACGCCTGACCTGGGTTCACGCCCCGCCTCTCCGCTCTCGCGCAAGCGCCGGCACGCCCTCCCCCCTTAGCATTCACAGGCGCTGATGCGATCCCAAAACTCCTTATTTTGGCAGTATTGCACACAGAACCTTCGCGTCGCTTACTCCGTTAAATAAGAAGTCATTCTTGCGGAGAGCCATGTCCATACGCCGCTGGTCACACTGGATTGCCTACGTGCTGGCACCACTTTGCGCGTCGCTCACGCTGGCGTTGGCTTTGGTGGTGCTGGGCGGCTGGTTCCTGCACAGCCCACGCCTGGTGCAGGTGCACCCGAGCCTCGTGCCGATGCAGTTCAACACGGCCCTGGGCTTGCTGGGCTCGGCCGCCGCCCTGCTGCTCCATCTCTTGGGACGCAGGCGCTCCGCTTTGGTCGCGGCCGCCGTGCCACTCGCGCTGGGGGCATCCGCGCTCATCGAGACCTATGGCCACGTCAGCCTGGGTATCGACCAGCTCTTCGTGCAGCCCTTCACGACCGTGCACACTGAGTTTCCGGGCCGCATGTCCGTGAACTCAGCGGTGGCTTTCTGCGGCGCGGGCGCGACGTTGCTGTTGCTCATCGGCGCACCCCGCCGCCAAGCGACGTACCTCGCGGTTGCACTGCTCAGTGGCGCCCTCACCGCCTTGGGCCTGAACGCTTTGTTCGGCTATGCGGCGCAACTGCAGATAACCTACGCGTGGACCACCCATTCGCAGATGGCGGTGCACACAGCCACGGGCTTCACACTGGTGGGCGTGGCCGCTTTCGCACGGGCCTGGCTGGAGAGCCTGGATGAGTTCGGCGATTCTCCCGCCTGGATCGGAATCCCCGTGTTGGTTGGGGCGTCCATGGTGTCCATCGCCGCCTGGCAGACGCTGCTTGGACTGGACCACGCACAGATCCGCCGCGTCGTGCAGACGGAAGCAGTCGCCATCGGGCACTCGGTGACCGATGAGGTACACAACCGCCTTACGGGACTGCGTCGGGTGGCCCGCCGCTGGGAGCTCAACCCCGGTATGTCGCGCCGCGAATGGGAGCGCGACGCGGGCAACTATCTGGCGTTCCAGCCCGACGTGACGGCGCTCGAATTCATCGATCGCGATGGTGACGTGCGCTGGGTCGCGCCGATCGCGGGCAACGAGGCCCTCATTAACCGGACCGCCGCACACGATGCGACCCGCGCGGCCTTCATGAATCTAGCCCGCCAGACCCATGTGCCGACGATTACGCCCGGGGTACCAATCGAGCAGGGCGGCCGTGGATTCCTGATCTACGTGCCCCGGCAGGTAAAGGGGCGCTATGCGGGACTGATCGCCGGGATTTTCCGGTATCCGGCCATATTGGCCAATGTCACCGCCGAGGCATATTCGCAGGGGTTTGACTTCGCGGTGATCGAGGAAGGGGTGGACCTTTTCCGCACAAGCGGGGATGTGCCAACGGCAACTCGCAGTTGGGGGCAGGAGGTGCGAGTGGATCTGCCCATGCGAGACTGGTATGTGCACGTCTGGCCTACCCCACAGGAACTGACCAGCCTCCATTCCAACGCGCCGATAACCGCCCTGCTGCTGGGCCTGCTGATCTCGCTGCTGCTGGCCGGGATGGCGCAGTCCGGCCGCATGGTGCGCATCCAAGGTCGCAGCGTGCGGGAGGCCAACATCCGGCTCGCGTCCCAAGTCCGCGAGCGGGAAGCCGCAGAGGAGCGCTTTCGCTCCGCGTTGGAGGCAGTACCCAATGCCATTGTAATCGCGGACACGCGCGGACGCATCAGCCTCGTGAACTCGCAGACCTTGCATTGGCTGGGCTACCGCCGCGAGGACCTGATCGGCGCACCGATCGAGGTGCTGCTGCCCGAACGCCACCGATTCCTGCACCAGGCGCATCGCGACACCTACGTGCAGCAGCCAGTGACCCGGCCCATGGGAGAGGGCCTCTCACTCGTGGCGCGCCGCAAGGATGGCAGCGAGTTCCCCGTAGATATCTCTCTCGGCCCTCTCCATACGCGCGACGGTCTGGAAGTCATCGCCGCCATAACGGACGTGACGTTGCACAGGCAGGCGCAGGCGGAATTGAAGCAGAGCAATTCGGCACTCAACGCTGTGAACCAGGAGTTGGAGTCGTTTTCCTACGCCGTATCGCACGACTTGCGCCAGCCCCTGCGGGCCATGGTGGGCTTTGGACAGATCCTCATCGAGGACTACCGCGATCGACTTGATACCCAGGGCCAGGACTACCTGCAGCGCATTCAGTTCGCCGCCAACCGGATGGGCAACCTCATCGACGCCCTGCTGCGCCTGTCGCGAATCACACGAAGCCAGATTGCGCATGCACCGGTGAACCTGAGCCAACTCACATACGAGATAGCCGCCCAGCTCGCGTCTGGCGAGCCGGAGCGACAGGTCGAATGGCACGTGGAGGACGCGATGTCCGTGAAAGCCGACGACGGCATGCTGCGCGCTCTGCTGGAGAACCTGCTGGGCAACGCCTGGAAGTTCACCGCAGGCACACCTCACGCGCGCATAGATGTCGGCCAGGAGCGGAACAACGGGCACGCGCAGTTCTATGTGCGCGACAACGGAGCGGGCTTCGACATGGCCTATGCCGACAAACTCTTCGGAGCCTTTCAGCGCCTGCACCGCACGGACGAGTTCCCCGGAACGGGCATCGGCCTGGCCACCTCCCAGCGCATCGTGCACCGCCACGGTGGGCGCATCTGGGCCGAAGGCCAGGTAGGCGCCGGCGCGACCTTCCACTTCACCCTCCAGGCATAGCCATGGTCTCGACCATTGACGGCACCAAGACGATTCTTGTCGTCGAGGACAACCCCGACGACGAGGCGCTCACGCTCCGCGCGCTGAAGGCGAATGGCGTGAGCAATGACGTCGTCGTCGCCCGCGACGGCGCAGAGGCCTTGGACTACCTCTTCGGCCGCGATGGGGAGCCCTCGCGAGGCCCCAGCCCACTGCCGCAACTTGTGCTGTTGGATCTGCGGCTGCCCAAGGTGGACGGCTTGCAGGTGCTGCGGCGCATCCGCGAGGAAGCGCGCACCCACTGCCTGCCGGTGGTGATCCTCACGTCCTCGGACGAGGAACGCGACATCATCGAAAGCTATGCCCTGGGAGCCAACAGCTACGTGCGCAAACCGGTTGAGTTCAACGAATTCATGGACGGCGTGCGGCAACTGGGGCTGTACTGGATGATCATCAACCGGCCACCGCCGGCGCAGGTGCAATGAACAAACGGCTGGCTGTCCCACGAGCAACCCAGGCAGCAGCGGCACCAAGGCCGTAGCCCACCCCGCAAGCTGAATGCATGGAGAAGCAATGGGTACCGCATTGCGCCTACTCATGGTGGAGGATTCCGAGGACGATGCACTTCTCGTGTTGCGCGCGTTGCGCCAGGGCGGCTTCGATCCGCAGGCCCACCGTGTGGATACCGAACAGGCCTTCCTCTCGGCGCTTGGCGAGCCGATCTGGGATCTGGTCTTGTCCGACTATTCCATGCCTCATTTCAATGGCTTGCGCGCTTTCGAACTGTACAAACAAAGTGGGCTGAACACCCCCTTCATGTTCGTCTCGGGCCGCATCGGCGAGGAGCGGGCGGTTGAGGCTATGCGCCGGGGCGTAAGCGACTATGTGCCGAAGGACAACCTGAACCGGCTCGCAGCCGCCGTGGACCGTGAGTTGCGCGATTCCATCGTGCGTCGCCAGCGCCAGGAGATGGAAGCCGCCCTGCTCTTCAGCGAGGAACGCCTACGCCGGCTGGCCCAGAATGCCCCCGATATCATCTACGAATACATGTGGGAGCCGAATCCCCACTTCGCCTATGTCTCCCCGGCCGCACGGGACATCACCGGCTACACGCCAGAAGAGCACTACACGGATGCGGAACTCTGGCTGCGAATCGCGGAGGAGGAGCACCGTGATACATTGCGCTCTCTGCTCCAACCACAGGACGAGCCTCATCACGATGGCGCCGTCATGCGCTGGCAGCACCGCGACGGTCGCCACCGCTGGGTGGAGCAGCGCACGGCGGTGGTGCGGGACGAGCATGGGCGACTCATGGGCATCGAAGGCATCGTGCGCGACATCACTGAGCGCAAGGCCCTGGAGGAGCAACTCCTGGCCTCCCAGCGCATGGAGGCCATTGGGCGTCTCGCAGGCGGCATCGCCCATGATTTCAATAATATGCTGACGGTCATCGGGGGTTACTGCAGCCTGCTGCGGCGCAAGGTCGCGGACCAGGAAGCGTGCCTGCGCGATGTGGCGAAGATCGAGAATGCTACGGACCGCTCCGCCTCGCTCGTCAGCCAGCTTCTCGCGTTCAGCCGCCGCCAACCCCGCAACCTGCTGTTGCTGGACTTCAACACCACGCTGGGCCAGTTCGAGCCTATGCTGCGACGCCTGATCGGTGAAGATGTGCAGGTCGAGATCCGGTACGGTGAGGGCCTGCCGCCGGTTCGGGCCGACCGCAGCCAGATCGAACAGGTCGTGATGAACCTGGCCGTCAACGCCCGCGACGCAATGCCCCAGGGCGGACGGCTGACAATCGAAACGGATCTGGCCGAGGTGAACGATCTGGTGACCGTTCAGCCCCTGGCCCTGGTTGCGGGGCCCTACGTCCGACTCACCGTGTCCGATTCCGGCACCGGCATGAGCGATGACGTAAAGGCCCGAATCTTCGATCCCTTCTTCACCACGAAGGATGTGGGCAAGGGCACCGGTCTGGGTTTGTCCACCGTGTATGGCATCGTCAAGCAGATGGACGGCGACATCTGGGTTTACAGCGAGCCGGACATAGGTACGACCTTCAAGATCTACCTCCCGAGCAGCCAGGGCATGCCCCAGGACGAGCAACCCGTGGCTCCCTCCTCGGAACCAACCGGTCACGGCACGATCTTGCTGGTGGAGGACGAATCACTGGTGCGCGAGGCCGCAGCCGAGATCCTCGGGGCCCACGGCTACGCCATCCTCTCCGCCAGCAACGGCCAGGACGCCTTGAACGTGATCGCGAATTGCGAGCGCCAGATCGACCTGCTGCTGACCGACCTGGTGATGCCCAAGATGAACGGCGTGGAGCTTGCCCAGCGGGTACGCGAACTGTTGCCGGACATCCGCGTGCTTTACACCACGGGCTACACGGAGGCCTCCCTGCCCGGGCAGTGCTCGCCGGAAGGCATGACCGACATGCTGCCCAAGCCCTTTGGCTCCAAGGCCTTGCTGCAGAAAGTGCACGACATGCTCTCGCAGGGCACGGCCAGTCGAAGGTGACCGCCCGCACGGAGCGCCAGGCAGCTCCGGCGGCTCACTAGAACGTCCACTCGCGGGGTTCGCCGTCCTCCGATTCGTCCTCCCATCCGACGCGACGCACCTCCAGCGCGGCCCTGTGGCCGAACTTATTGCGCCCCGCGACGAACTCCACGATATCGCCAGGATAGATGCCGCTTAAGGCGTCGTCCCGCAGGGCGGAGCGATGGACGGAATAGACCTCCCCCGATTCGGTGGCAATCTCCCCCAGCCCCCGTTTGTCATCGAAGGCCTGTACGGTACCCTGTAGTGTACGCTGACTGGCCATGGCGCTTGTACGAATGGATGTCGCCTTGCCGGTAGCCCTGGCGGGTCAATCGAACAGTGAAGCAGCGAACGCCTGGGGATCAAAAGGCCGCAGGTCGTCCACGCCCTCGCCCACGCCAATGTACCGCACCGGCAGGTCGAACTCGTTTACGATACCCACGATGACACCGCCGCGGGCGGTGCCGTCCAGCTTGGTCACGATGAGACCCGTCAGGCCAACGGCCTCGTTGAAGTCGCGGGCCTGATGGATCGCATTTTGGCCGTTGTTGGCGTCCAACACAAGATACGTTTCGTGCGGCGCGTCCGACACTAGCTTGGACATGACCCGTTTGATCTTTTTCAACTCCTCCATCAGGTTGCTCTTGGTGTGCAGCCGCCCCGCCGTATCGCACAGCACGAGGTCGTAGCCGTCCCGCAGGCCCTTCTCCACGGCCTGATAGATCACGCCGGACGGGTTAGCGCCCTCCTGCTGCCGGAACAGGTCGCAGTCCGCACGCTCGGCCCAGCCGGCCAGTTGCTCGGCCGCCGCGGCACGGAACGTATCCCCCGCGGCCAGCAACACGCGCTTGCCTTCGCGGCGGGCCTGGGCCCCCAGCTTACCGATGGTCGTGGTCTTTCCCGTGCCGTTGACCCCGGCGAAGAGCACCACGGCCGGGTGCTTGCCCTCCAGGTTGGGCGGCGGGTAGCTCCTCCCCAGGATCGCCTGTACCTCCGCCTTCAACGCATCCTTGAGGCGTTTCGGGTCCTTCAACTCATTGCGGCGCAGCTTCGCTTCCAATGCCTTGATGAGGCGTGTGACCGTCTGCGGGCCCATATCCGCCGTCAGCAACAATTCTTCCAGTTCCTCGAGTGCATCCCGGTCCAGCTCCTTGCGACCCAGCACGATGTTGCCCAGGCCACTGGCCAAGCGCTCGCGCGTCTTGGACACGCCCTGGCGCAGGCGCTCGGCAAAGCTCTGGGGCGGGGCTGGTGGCTCGGCCGGGCCACCCAGGTCCTTCTGCAGCGCACCCTCCCGACTCCTTAGCGCTATCTCCTGTTCCGCGAGGGCCTGCCGCACCTCGCTGGCGCTCCGGCGCACCCGCTCAAGCTCGGTGGTTCGCTCTCGGTCGCGCCGTACCCGCTCCCGGGCTTCGCGCTGTGCCTCGATCTCCTCGGCCGCCCGATCCAGCCGGCTGGCACCCGCATCTGCCGCGGCCCCACCCGTGACGCCCGTTCGACGGGGCAGGCGGCCTCCAAACACCCATTCCATAATCGACCAACGCGCTGTTTTCATTCATACTCCATGACATTAAAACCAGAGCTCTATGCTTGCGACGCGAGCCGGGCGTGTGGTATGCGAAGGCAATGACGGCGCGCCTCCGCAGCCCCCAAGCGTGGAACAGTCGGAACAGAGCGCGCCAAACCTGCGGCGAACCCCAGCCCCACTGCAGCCGATGGGAGCATTGTTGACCGAAGAGCACCGTGCCCGCGTGGGGACGGCGACGTCTCCCGTGACGGAGACCGTAACGCGGCGGGAGATTCGGCGCTACGCGGTTGCGACGCGCCAGCGCGCCACCCGCTATCTGGCCGGCGACGAGGCCCCGCCCCTGTTCTTTCAGCGCTTTTTCGAGGATATCCCATCCCTCGATGAGTTGCAGCCAAACGGGCAACCCAGCGATCCGCTCACGCACGGTCTCCCACTGCGGCGCCAGATGGCCGGGGGATCGCGCATCACTTTCCACCGCCCCATCCGCCCAGGCGATACGCTGACCGCCACCCGCACCCTGACGGGGCTGGAGGAGAAGCACGGACGCACCGGCGCGGCAATTTTCTGCACCATCGAAATGCGGGTGACCGATGCGGATGCTAGGCCGGTCGTTACCGAGCAGCACACCCGCATCCTGCGCTGAGCACGGGCCGCCACATGGAATCCACCGCCCCCGATCGCCTCGGCGCCATCGCCGAAGGCGATGCGCTGCCCGAGCGCACCTTTACCCCGACCATCGCGGAGCTGTTTCTCTACAGCGCGATCATCTGGAATCCACACCGTATCCACTACGACATGGACTACACGCGCAACCAGGAGCACTACCCCGGGCTACTGGTTACGGGGCCGCTGCAGGGCGACTGGTTGTGTCAGACGGCGACGGATTGGATGGGTGACCTGGGCACCCTGGAGCGCTTCGACTTCAGCCATCGCCACCCTGTCTACCTGGGCGAAACCCTGACTGCAAGCGGGCGTGTGGTGACCAAGGATGCCACCACGGGGCGCATCACGCTGGCTCTGGAACTGCGCAACGGCGCGGGAGAGGTGGTCACGCCGGGTGAAGCGGTGATACGCTTCGCCACGACCTGACCACTCGGCACTGCATCCGGCGCTACGCGCCGTCCCTTGCGGCGCTCCGACACAACCCACGAGGCCCATGGGGCAGTACTTCGAAACCTATCGCGCCACAGTGAAGCCCGAGCAGTGCGATCACCTGGGCCACATGAACGTGCAGTACTACATCGCGGCGCTGAATGACGGCACCATCGAGCTGGTGCGCAGACTGGGACTGCCACTGGCGGAGATCGCCCGGCGGCGCATCGCCTTGGCGGTGGTGCGGATGGAGACCGACTTCTTGCGTGAGCTCAAAGAGGGCGACGAGATCCTGGTGGAGTCCGCCGTGGAGCAGGTCGGCAACAAGTCGCTGACCCTGCTGCACCGGATCCGGCACGCGGCCAGCGGCAGCGACGCCATGCGGTCCGTCTGCCGCTCCGCCATGATGGACCTGACGTCCCGCAAGTCCACGGTGCTGCCGGAGGACGTCCGGGCCGCCGCGCTGGCCCTCGCCAACGATGATGGCGGACGATAGCTTGCACGCGCGGACGCACCTCGCCCGAAGCCATCCAGCGGGCCCCCGCGCAGCGAACGAATTCACCGGCCGCATCGCCGCGCCGGACACCGAGGAATTGCCATGCAGCCCCTGAAGCTGGGCCGGATCGAGATCGCATCCGTCGTGGAACTGGATATGCCCACCAGCCCACGCTTTCTGTTTCCGGGCGTTACGCCGGAGACGTTTGCACCGTATGTGGACTGGCTCAGCCCGCACTTCTACCACGTGGACACGGATCGCCTGCGCATGCCCATCCAGGCCTTCGTAGTGCGCACACCGCACCACACCGTGGTCGTGGACACCTGCCTGGGCAACGACAAGCAGGGCCGCGTGGCGCCGGACTGGAATCTGCGCAAGGGGCCCTTCCTGACCGATCTCAATGCAGCCGGCGTGACGCCTGAGGCGGTGGACTTCGTGCTGTGCACGCATCTCCACACGGACCATGTGGGCTGGAACACGCGGCTCATCGACGGCAAGTGGCAGCCGACCTTCCCCAACGCCCGCTACGTGTTCAACCGCAGCGAGTACGATTTCTGGTCACAGACCCAGGATGAGGAACAGAAGGCGATCTTCCAGGACAGCGTGCTGCCGATCCTGGAGGCGGGCAAGGCCGTGTTGGTGGAGGGCGAGCACGAGGTGACAGAGGGCATCCGCCTGGAGCCCACACCCGGCCACACGCCCGGTCACTGCAGCGTACACTTGGCTGATCGCGGCGCGGAGGGCGTCATCACCGGCGATATGATGCACCACCCCTTGCAGATGCTGGAGCCGGAGCGCTGCAGCCGCTTCGACAACGATCCCCCGCTGGCCCGCACGACGCGGCGGGCCTTCCTGGAGCGCTATGCCGAGCGCGATGTGCCCATCGTGGGGACGCACTTCGCGGCCCCTACTCATGGCCATGTGCTGCGGCACAAGGATGCTTTCCGCCTCTCCGTCTGAGCGCCTCGCGCACCTATGGGTGGGCGGGCCCGATCAGCCAGCCTTCGCGCGCACAGCCGCGGGAAGCTCGACCACCTGACCGCGGGGCGTTCCCCCGTTCTTGTCCTTTGCGATCAATCGGATGGCCAGCTTGCGTTCCCGGTCGCCCGTCAGCGCCTGCTTCAGCACCGTCTCCACCTCTGCACGGGTGAGTGTATTCAGCGCAGCCAATTCGTCGCTGACGTAGTCGAACCGCGCGTCGTTGCGGAAGGCGGACCAGTACAGCCCATCGGCCACTTCGCCAAGGTTCTTGGCGCGCGTCAGCTTGGACTGGATCACCGCGTTGCGATACTGCTCGAAGGACGCATCGGGCATCTGATGGAAGGTCTGAATGAAGCCCGGAATGAAGGCGTTCATGCGCTTCTCGAGGTCACCCGGCCCGTACTGGCCGGACTGCACGAGGAAGAACAGGTTCAGCGTGCGCTGCATGTCACTGGCCCCGGCCCACACGATGTAGCCGAGCTGCTGCTGCGTGCGCATGTCGTGATAGAACGACTCGCTCAGCGGCCGCCCGATGACCTCCAGGGCCGCCTCCAGATCAGGCTCGCGCGGCCCGACCTGGTAGAGCAGTTGCACCAGTGAGTTGTTGATGGCGAGCTGGTGGCTGAAGACCCAGTTCGCCCGCTGCGGCATCTGGCGCACGACCGGCTCCACCCGCTCGTTGGGCGCCAGGGGCTGCGCGTGCAGACCCGCAATGGCGCCCTCGATGGTCATTCGGGCCACATCGCGGGGCAGATTGCCCACCACCACGCCTTCCACGTACGTGCGCTTGAGAACGCGCGCCGCATAGTCGCGCACGTCCCGCAGCGTCAGCGGCTCCAGCGCGGACAGCAGCGCCTCGCGCGTGTAGTTGGGCTGCTCCAGCAGCAGCCGCGCGTAGTACTGCGACTGGCGGTAGGGCTGATCCAGGCTTGCATTTACCAGATCGCGCCTCGCCTGTTCCTTCAGCGATTCAAAGGTGCGCTCGTCCACGTTAACGCGCTGCAGCCGCGGCATCAGGAACTTCAACAGGTCCAGCATGCGCGCAGAATAGCCGCTCAGTGAGAGCACGATCCCACCACGCACGGCGTCGATGCTGTAGCCCAGCCCCGCTTCCTTGATGGGGTAGCCGTACTCGTTGAGGCCCTCCTCGATGACGGACTCGTACAGCGAGCCCAGCATGGCCTGTTGGGGCGTGCCGTAGGCGCCGTCCACGAAGAACTTGAGCCGGATTCCCGCCTTGGGCTGCCGGAAGCGCCAGTCGGGCTCGTACCACACCTTGGCCTGGGGCGTATCCAGCAGCCGCACCGGCAGCGGCAGGGCGTCCTCCAGCAGCGTCGGCACCCAACGCTGGCGCTGATCCGGTTCCAGCCGTGTCTGCATGTGCGCGAGGAAGGCCTTCGCGCTGGTGTACGTCTGGCCCATGTCGGGCAGCAGGCGCTTCAGCACCGCATCCGGCACGTGGTCGTCCCGCATGCGGTACAGGGACAGCCGCGCCAGCTTGAGCGGCCCTTCCGGCTCGTACAACTGCACGTCGTGGGGAATGAACGGGTTGCGCGCCGGCAGGTGCCAACGGGAATCGGGCGCTAGTGCCACAAGCTGCTGGTAGGGTGCCCCGGTCAGCACGTCATAGCTGAACCGGGCCTTGTAGTAGCGCTCCATGTTGTCCGTGCGCACCCCCTTGGCCACCAGGGTCACCAACATATTGTCGGGCCGCATCCGATCCAAGAAGCGCGCATACTCCTTCGGCGCATAGCGCTTGATCAGGAACGGAGCCTCGGGGAGCACGTCCAGCGGGTAGTCCTGCATCATGGCACTGAGCCGGCGCGCCATCGAGCCGGCGCTGGGCACTTCGCGATAGCGGTAGTCCAGCCGCGACATGATCTGGTTCTCATCGAACACATAGCGCGGAATGCCGTCCTTACGTAGGCCGTCAATGGCCCCCAACGTGTAGCGGATCACGTCCTGGTAGCGCTTCAGCCCCAGCGGCGTGAGCCCGATGTTGATCTCGAACGACGAATAGTCGTGTGTGTCCTCGCTCTCGCCCGCGGACAGCGACTGCGCAAGTCCTTCCGCCTTGAGCAAAGACAGCAGGCTGCCCTGGCCCTCGTGGCCCAGCACAAAGCCAATGAGCTGCAGCGGCCGTGCATCGTAGAGCTTAACCACGGGGGGCAGCGGGAACATCAGCGAGAGCGAGCGCTCATCCGCCACCGGCTCCACCTGCAGCAGCCGCAACGCCGGCTTGGGCGCCAGGAACTGCTCCGGGAAGTGCGAGCGCTTGAGATGGCGGTCGGGCACCTGATCGAAGCGTGCGCGCACCATCTTCTCCAGCTCGTCCAGGCTGCGGTTGCTGACTACCGCCAGCGTCATCAGATTGGCGGAGTAATGGCTGCGGTAGAAGGCCAGCAGTTCCTCGTGCGTCACGCCGCTCAGGGTGTCCAGATCGCCGGTGGAGAAGTGGCTGATCGGGTGGTTGGGGTCAAAGGCCAGCTGTTCCACCGCTCGCGTGCGCCAGTAGTCGTTCTCGACGTTCTTCGAATGTTCGGAATCGACCGCGTGCATCTCGCGGTCCGTATAAGCCTGCGTGAACAGGGGCGCGATGAAGAACTGCGAGAAGCGGTCCAGCGCGCCCTCGAACCCCTCATTGGCCACGTGGAAGAAGAAATTCGTCTGATCGTCCGCCGTATATGCGTTGCTGGAGCCGGCATGGCTCGAAAGGTACTGCGTATACGCATTAGCCTCGGGGTACTTCTTCGTACCCAGGAAAAGCATGTGCTCGGTGAAGTGCGCCAGTCCCGGGCGATCCTTCGGATCGTTCAGCGAACCGGCCCCGACCGCCATGGCTGCCGCGGAAGATTCCGTGCGGGGATCGGACACCAACATGACCTTGAGCCCGTTCGGCAGCACCAGGCGGCGGTACTGGAGCAGCTCGCGTTCCGGCTGCACCAGCAGCGACGGTTGCGTGGGACTGATCTCCCGCGGCTGGCAGGAGCCCAACAGCAACGCCGCCGCCAGCAGTCCCAGCGCGGCGGCCAGGGTCTGCCCCAATTTGCCGCGCACCCGATGCCAATAGGCCATGTTCCGTCCATCCTTTCAGTAGGTTACCTTCCGGATGGCGACCTGCCCTCCGGCCGACGCATTGCGCGCCACATGAACATACGATGCCCGGCACGCCTGCGCCGTTCACGATTGGGGTCCGACCGCATGCACCGGGCTGGTGCGCAGACCCACGGCCCGTGCGCGCCGCCCTTCGCCGGCGCTCACTCGCCTAGCCGGCTGTGTTCGGGGCGTTGCAAACCGCCCGCAATTGTCGCAGGCTGGTCACAACCCGGATCGTCTCCCGCTGCGCCCTGCAGCGCCGCGCCCATCTGCTGTTGCGCCCGCTCCACTGTCGCAGCGCGCGACACGCAGCGTGGCCGCTGAGGCAACCTTGCCCGGTACCGGACCCATCGCCTGAGGATTCCATGAGCGCGCACGACCTGCAATCGGTACTCGAAGCCGACCGTCGCCATTTGATCCACCCCCTGCACCACCCCTCTTCCCATGCGGCAGCCAAGGTGTGGGTGAAGGGCGAAGGCAGCATCGTCACGGACATCGAAGGCAACCAGTTCATCGACGGCTTGGCGGGGCTGTGGTGCGTCAACGTGGGCCACGGCCGCACGGAGCTGGCCCAGGCGGCCAGCCAGCAGATGGAAACGCTGGCCTACGCCTCGGGCTACTCGGGCTCGACCAACCTGAACGCGGTGCAACTGGCCGAGCGCCTTGCCGAGCTCACCTATCCGCGCATCAACACGTTCTACTTCACCAGCGGCGGCGGGGAATCCACGGACAGCGCCATCAAGACGGCCCGCTTCTACTGGAAGGCCAAGGGCAAGTCGGACAAGGTGAAGATCATCTCGCGCGAGCAGGGCTACCACGGCGTCACCATCGGCGCCATGAACGCCACGGGCATGCCGGCCTACTGGGAGATGTTCAACAGCAAGATCCCGGGCTTTTCGCACATCGCCAGCCCGTATCCGTTGTACTTCAACCACAACTTCCAGCCCACGGACGAGGCACCCACGCCCGGCATCGCCGCGGCGAACCTGCTGGAAGAGGCCATCCTGCGCGAAGGTCCGGAGACGGTGGCCGCATTCATCGCCGAGCCTGTGCAGGGCGCCGGGGGCGTAATCGTCCCGCAGGACGATTACTTCAAGCGAATCCGGCAGATCTGTGATCAGTACGAGGTGCTCTTCATCGCGGACGAGGTGATTACCGGCTTCGGCCGCACGGGCAAGTGGTTCGGCCTGGAGCACTGGGGGGTGGAGCCGGACATCATGGACTTCGCCAAGGGCATCACATCCGGCTACATCCCCCTGGGCGGCATCGGGATCAGCGACGACATCAAGGCAGTGCTGGACAATGCGGACCCGGCCAAGCGCTGGATGCACGCCTACACCTATTCCGGTCACCCCGTCTCAACGGCCGTGGCCCTGGCCAACCTGGACTACTTCGAGAAGCATGACTTGGTGAGCCGCGCCGCCGAGACGGGCGCGCACTTCCAGGCTGGGCTGAAGGCCCTGGAAGCCAATCACCCCAAGGTGGGCGAAGCCCGCGGCATCGGGATGATGGGCGCCATCGAACTGCTGGACGACCGCGCCACGCGCCGCAAGTTCCCGGCCGAGGTCAAGATCGGCGACAAGCTGCACGCCGAATGCACCAAGCGCGGCTTGTGGACGCGCCCCCGGGAGCACATCTACCCCCTGTCTCCCCCACTCACCACGACGCGGGACGAGATCGACCGCATCGTCAACATCCTGGACGAATCGCTCACGGCCATCGGCGCCTAGGCGCCACTGCGGCGTGACACTCACCGCCTATGTCGGCCTGGGCTCGAACATCGAGCCCGAGGCCAACCTGCGCGCCGCCATAGCACTGCTCGAGGCCGAGCCGGGCCTGCGCGTGACGGCGGTGAGTCCCGTGTACCGCACGCCCCCCTGGGGCCCCGTTCCTCAGGATCCCTACCTCAATGCCGTGCTGGCGTTGGAAACGGAGTTTGCCCCCGAAGACCTGCTGACCCGGCTGCTGGCGATCGAAACCCGCCGGGGACGGGACCGCAGCCCGCAGGCCGTGCGCTGGGGGCCGCGCACGTTGGACCTAGACCTGCTGCTCTGCGGCGATGCGGTGATCGCTACGGAGCGCCTGACCCTGCCGCATCCGCGCTTGGCGGAACGAGCCTTCGTGCTGGTGCCGCTGTGCGATCTGGCGCCCGACCTGCGGCACCCGGTGCTTGGGCGCCGCATGCGCGAACTGCTCTCGGCAGTGGGCCGCGATGGCGTCGAACCGGTGCCTCTCAGGCTGCAGGCGTCGGCACCTCTTTGAGGCAGCCACTCTTCACGTCGTAGACAAACCCACACACGTTCAGGCCCGGCGGAAGCAGGGGTGCAGTTCGGATCTTCTCCACCTGCCAGCGCACGTTTTCCTCCAGGTTATCAAACGCATAGAGGGGGAAGGGGTCGATTGGGCGTCCCAGTTCCTCGCGCAGTTTGGCGCGGAAGCCCTCCTCCGTGAAGGTGAGCATCCCGCACTCCGTATGGTTGATGACGACCACGTCGCGCGTTGCCAGCAGCCGGGTGGAGATCAGCAGCGAGCGCAACGTCTCTTCGTTCACAATGCCGCCTGCGTTGCGGATCACATGCGCTTCGCCGTTCCGCAGCCCCAGCAGTTCGTAGAGCATCAGGCGTGAATCCATGCACGTCACGATAACCATGCGGCGAGACGGCGGTGTGGGCAAATCGCCGTCCTGAAAGTCAGCAGCGTAGCGCCTGTTGTGCTCCAGCAGTTCCTCGTTCACCGACATGATCCAACCTCTTTTGTGCTTATGGGGATGACGCCCGCGGCGCACGGAGCCGCCACGGGCGTAATAGCCATGCCTGGAAGGGTCGATGGATCATGCAAGACTTGCAATCTTCCACTTGATCGTTAGGATCGGTAGCAGAGCCTGTATTTGCCCCAACATTTACAAACGACTGTCCACCTTCCCCGGCATAGTCCGCCGGGACAGCGCACCGCGCAGACGGGCTGTGACGCCCACCCGCCGGTGCCCGCAATGGCACCCTTCCGAGCGGCACCATATCGATGTATTCTATTGATCCAACATTCTATGAGGGATTTTCGATACTTCGTCTGCACAGGTGCGGGGCTGGAG